>MRWG01000059.1_pt1 | contig 222060 bp, 195 predicted proteins | sample 1013341 | NCBI WGS metagenome assembly MRWG01 (sample SAMN06117577, study PRJNA244670) | biofilm metagenome | biome: Water; feature: Cathode Biofilm; material: Biofilm; isolation source: microbial consortium enriched at the cathode of a solar microbial fuel cell | place: USA: District of Columbia... | reverse complement strand
CGCAGCTGAGCTATAGCGGCACAATGAGGTTTATTTATAGACTTCCCCGATGTCTGTACTACGACCGCTGACGGTGTCAGCTGCTGCTTACTTCCCGCAGCTGAGCTATAGCGGCACAATGAGGTTTATTTATAGACTTCCCCGATGTCTGATACTTCGACCGCCAAATACCAACGATCGAGCTGAAAGAGTAGTCTACTACTCCAGTCAGGGCGCGCATAGTACAGAAATTGCCCGCCCGGTTCAACACTTCACTGCGCCCTGGCATAGGCCCGGCGGCGGCGCAGAAAGGGCCGCTCGACACCGAGATAGCTGGCCGCTGAAACCAGCAGCACCACCGGCATCACCAGCACTGCCACATTGACCAGGGCCGTGGCCATGGGGCTGGCCAGGCTGATAGTGGTATCCCATCCCTGCTGCATAAAACCGTAGAGCACCACGTAATGGGACAGGTAGATGGAATAGCTGACCGTACCCACTAGCACCAGCAGGCGCCCCACAGAGGCATTGAAATGGCGACTGATGGACAGATAGCCCAGCAGAAATACCGCCCAGAGACTGCCTTCGATGGTGGGCCAGACAATCCAGACCTGGTTATTCTGGGCGCCGCCCCCGCTCTGGTTGAACAGCCATAACGCCGCAAGCACTGCCAGCGCTCCCAGCAGGGCCACGGCATCGGCCCGCCGTCCGGCATGAAAGCGGCGGCGGTAAAACACCCCCGCCAGCATGCCCAGCAGGAACTGGTCCAGGCGACCCAGTATCGACCAGTAGCTGATGCGGAGCATATCCGCCCCTTGCAACCAGGCTACAGTGCGCAGGCCCAGCATCAGCAACATGATTATCAGCAGCGGCCACCAGCCCCAGCGCTGCAGAGCCAGCAACAGAAAGGGAAAGAGCAGATAGAACTGCCATTCCACCGCAATAGACCAGAACACAAAACTGAAAGGCCCGCCGTTGAAGGCGGTGGTGCTGTTGGCCATGAAAAACAGCGACTGCAACACTGCTGGCAGGGACAGGTTTTCAGGGTAAAAAATAATCCCCAGCAGCAGGAAAAACAGGAACAGGGGGTAGGTGCGCAGCAGGCGATTCCGAAAAAAGCCGGCAAATTCGAGCTTTTTGTGCAGCGCACCGACGGTGAATACAAAGCCGGAAAGCACAAAAAACAGGGAAACCGCCGTATGTCCCTCAATGGCCAGAGCGGTCAGGGGATTGCCGGCCCGGGGCCAATTGGCCGGATCATAGGGGCCAGCATGGATAATGTCATGGGATATGAAATGGGCCCCGTGAAAAAACAGCACCAGCAGGGCAGCAAAACCACGCAAATGGTCCAGTGCCGGTATGTATCCGAAATTGCTGCTTTTCATGCCTGCTCCCTGCCTTGCTTCGGCGCCTGCCAAGCATACTAACTTGATGCCGTTTTGGCCCGTATTTGCTACAGTTAAGGGATAAATTCGCTGCCAGACGCATGCAGACCGGTATGAACGAAGCAACGCAAGAAGTATTAAGGGCACTGACCCTCTATGGCTGGATCTGGATGATCCCGGTGGTAGAGCGCCTGTTTCCCCTGAAAGGCCAGAAGTTTCTGCGTCCCGGCATCATCAATGACTTGATCCATACCTATCACCCTCTGCAGTTGTGGACCTTCCTCAATGGTGTGTTCTTTGCCTGGGTCGCCGCCTATGCCCAGGCCAATGGTGGCCAGAGCCTGCCCCTGCAAGGCGCTCTCAATGGTGCGCCGCTGTGGGCCAGTTTTATTGCCCTGTTGCTAATGGGCCATATCACTTTTTACGGCGCCCATTATCTCAGTCACAAAGTGCCCATGTTGTGGCAGTTCCATCGTGTGCACCACAGCTCACTGACCCTGGATTCCTTTTCCACCAGCCGCTTCCATATTTTCGACAAGACCCTGTTCGCCCTGCCCTATCTGATTCTGGTGACCTATTTTCAGCCAGACCCGGGCCTGACCTTCCTCTATATCTCGTTTCGGGATTTCTGGGGTCGCTACGGGCACGGCAATATTCGCGACCCGCACTGGCTCGGCTACTTCATGAGCAATCCCAAGTTTCATCGCTGGCATCACTCCAACCATCCGGAGGCTATCGACAAGAATTTCTCCGCCGAATTCAATTTTCTCGACTACCTTTTTGGCACCGCCTATTACCCCAAAGAGCGCGTACCGGATAATTTTGGCGAACAGGACTACAGCAACAACATCGTCATTCAGCATTACCGGCCATTCCGGGATTGCTATGACATCGTCAAGAAAGACGGTTGGCTGGCCCTGTTTCGCAAGCCGAAAAAATCGCAACCGGCCTCAACAGACCCGGCACCCGGCAAAGGGCCTGACAATCTAGAGGCGGCACACGAGTAGTCAATGGGAAGTCTGACTGATCTTGCTGCCTGGCAGACCCTGTCAGACCAGGCCAGACGTTTTGCTGCGGAGCAGTTTCATCTGCGGCAATTGTTTGATGACCCGCAGCGCTTTCAGAACTTTTCCCTCAGGCAAGGCAAGCTGCTGTTGGATTATTCCAGGAACTATCTGGACCAGGACAGCCTGGACGCCCTGATCGCCCTGGCTGAGCAGCGCCAGTTACCGGCTGCCATCGACGCCATGTTCCGTGGCGATGCCATCAACAACACCGAGCACCGGCCGGCACTGCATGTCGCCTTGCGCGAGCCTGCCGGCACCAGCACCCACCCCGAGGTTGCCGCAGCCCTGGATAAAATGGCGCGCTTCGTCTCGGCAGTGCATGGCCAGACGTGGCGGGGTTTCAGCGGCAAGGCTATCGAGGCTGTCGTCAATATTGGTATCGGAGGTTCCGATCTCGGCCCGGCCATGGTCACCCAGGCTCTGAGGCGCTATGCCAGTGGTCATGTGGCCGTGCATTTTGTCTCCAATGTGGATCCGGTGCACCTCAGACAGACCCTTGCCAGGCTGGACCCGGAAACAACGCTTTTTATCGTCGCCTCGAAATCCTTCACCACGCTGGAGACCCACCAGAACGCTGCAGCGGCACGACGCTGGTTTTTGCAGAGCGCCAAAGATGAATCCGCCATCGCCAAACATTTCGTTGCCATCAGTACCAATGAGAAAGCAACGGCAGCATTCGGTATCGACCAGGACAATCTCTTCCCCATGTGGGACTGGGTGGGTGGCCGCTACTCACTCTGGTCCGCCATCGGCCTGCCCATTGCAATGGCTATCGGCATGGACAATTTCCGCCAGTTGCTGGCCGGCGCCCACGACATGGACCAACACTTTTGTAGTGCGGACCTCAAACAGAACATGCCGGTTCTGATGGGCCTGCTTACCGTCTGGTATACCGGTTTTTTCAATGCCCATAGCAGTGCCGTTGTGCCCTACTGCCAGCCCCTGGAACAGTTTCCCAGCTTCTTGCAGCAGCTCTATATGGAGAGTCTGGGCAAGCGCGTGGATCGGGATGGCAATGGGGTCAGCAGCAATACTGGCGAAGTGCTGTGGGGTACTGTGGGTAGCAATGGTCAGCACTCCTATTTCCAGCTGTTTCATCAGGGGCGGGAATTCATCCCGGTGGATTTTATCGCGACGGCCAGAGCCGGAGTCGATGAAGCCGGCGAGGCCCACCGACATTTACTGTCCAACTGCCTGAGCCAGTCCCTGGCTCTGATGCAGGGCACACCCGATGAAAGTGATCCCCACAAACAGGTACCCGGCAACAGGCCCAGCAACACCCTGCTGCTCGATGAGCTGAATCCTTTCAATCTCGGCAGCCTGATTGCCCTGTATGAACACAAGGTTTATGTGCAGAGTGTCATCTGGGGAATCAATGCTTTCGACCAGTGGGGAGTCGAGCTGGGCAAGCAGTTATCCAAATCACTGTTCAGCGCACTGGGCGATGACAACAATTCTGCCGGCCTGGATGCCTCCAGCGCCGGCTTGATCAAGCAGATCAAGCAATGGGACACTCCCTGACATGAACAAGACAAACGACGAACGGATTATCGTTGGCAGTGAGGAATGGTGTGGCTTTCCCGATCTGGGCATCCCCGCCATCAAGGCCCGGGTGGACTCCGGCGCCAAGACTTCTTCCCTGCATGCGTTCAACATTCGCGGCTTCAAGCGCGGCGGCGTCTCCATGGTCAGCTATGAGCTGCACCCGATTCAGCACAATCGCAAGGTTATCGTGCGCTGCGAATCGGAAGTGGTGGACCGGCGCATGGTAAAGAGTTCCAGCGGCGTGGCGGAAAAGCGCTATGTCATCGAAACCACTCTGGAGCTTTCCGGCCAGCAATGGAAGACCGAGGTCACCCTGGCCAACCGCGACTCCATGGGCTATCGCATGCTGCTGGGCCGGGCCGCCATGATCAATCGCATCCTGGTTGACCCTTCAGCCAAACTGCTGCTTGGTGACATCAACAAAGCCGCCGTGGAAAAACTCTATGGTCAGTCGGCTCACGGTGTCGAAGGCCTGAAGATTGGCTTGCTGGCCAGCAATCCTCGCCTGTACAGCAATCGCCGCATCATTGAGGCGGCCGAAGAAAGGGGGCATGAAATCCACTTTATTGATATCAAGCAGTGCTATATGAAGCTGGATGCGGACAACCCCGAGATTCATTTCGGCCGCGGTCGCACACTCAATGACTTCGATGCTGTCATCCCCCGCATCAAGGCTGATATCACCCTGTTTGGCTGTGCCCTGTTGCGGCAATTCGAGTCCATCGGCATCTTCAGCCTCAACCCTTCCGAGGCCATCGCCCGCACTCGCGATCGGCTGCATTCCATGCAGACCCTGCTCAATCAGGGTATTCCCATGCCCGCCAGTGCGGCCGCCAATACCCCGGCCGATGTTGCCGATCTTGTGGATATGGTGGAAGGTGTTCCCCTGGTGATCAAATTGATCCAGGGTGCCAAGGGCGACGGCGTCATGCTGGCAGACTCTGACAAATTTGTGGAATCAGTCATTGAGGCATTCAAGTCCATCAACGCCAATATGCTGATTCAGGAATACATCAAGGAAGCTGGTGGCCAGGATATCCGTGTGCTGGTAGTGGACGGCAAGGCCGTGGCGGGCAATGAAAGCAATTCCTTCCTGGATGAATACGGCGCCAATCTGCAACGTGGCCGCGTCACCAAAACCAGCAAACTCAGTGCCGCCGAGAAGCGCCTGGCGGTCCGCGCCGCCAAGGCCATCGGCCTCAAGGTCGCCGGCGTGGACATGATTCGCTCCAGCCGTGGCCCTCTGGTTCTCAATATCAATGCGGTACCGAATCTGCAGCATTTGGAGAACAGCAGCGGCAAGGACCTGGCCGGCATGCTGATCCATGCGGTAGAGAAGAAACTGAAATGGAAACGTCCCCTGCACAGCTCCAACGGGGCATCTGACCAGTGACGGGGTGTAGACGTGACAGACTCAGCAGTCCAGTTTCGACAGGGATGCAGTGAGGATGAACAGTGGCTGTTCCAGCTGTTTCGCCTGACCATGCAGGAGCATATCGATGCTGCCTGGGGCTGGGAGGAACGTCTGCAGCACGAAGGCTTTGTCACCAGCCTGCCGGCGCGCGGATTCCAGATACTCCATAAGCCGGGACAACGACTGGGCTGCTACTACCTGCGACCCAATGCCGGCTCCCTGTTACTGGAAATGATCCTGGTGGAACCGGCTTGCCAGGGCCTGGGTTATGGCCAACTGATGATGAACCACATCAAGGCCACCGCTCGCCGCCAGCAACAGGCTGTGTTCCTCCGGGTTCTGAAGACCAACCCGGCGCTGGAGTTTCATCGCCGCTGCGGCTTTCAGCAAACCCATGCGGACGATCATAGCCTGGAAATGTGCTGGCAAAGCAGCTGAGGCCCCAGGCTCTCAAGCCAGACGCGCTCCATTGGGCACTGCCCGTTCCGGCACCGCCAACACCACGGCATTGTCTTCCCGGTGGAACCCCGTCACCAGACATTCCGACATCATGGGGCCGATCTGCTTGGGCGGAAAATTCACCACGCCCACCACTTGCCGGCCCAGCAAATCTTCGCGACTGTACAGGTCAGTGATCTGGGCACTGGATTTGCGCAATCCCAGCTCGGGCCCAAAATCAACGCTAAGCTTCCAGGCCGGATTGCGGGCCTCGGGAAATTCCTCCACTTCCACTATTGTTCCTACCCTTAACTCCACTTTCTGGAAATCATCCCAGCTGATCTGTTCCATGCTCATCTCCCTTGTTTTTTACTTCATAGACCCAGGCATCAAAACGCTCGCCACTGTCGGTGCACACCTCGGTAACTACCCGTTGGTAAGCCTCGCCTTCAAATGCATCCAGCCGCGGCCAGTGCTGCAGTAAGTCCTCACTACTGAATAGCAGCCCTTCCACCCGTTGGGCACCCACCTCATCCACGCCTGCCAGAAACAGGGCCGGATAGCCAAAACTGGCGGCACAACCCTGGGGATAACAGCGGCCGCGCACCCAGGCTTTCTGCCATTGACCCTGCAGGCCGGCCAGCACATGGGCATTGCTGGCGCCCGGCGCCAGCGTGCCATAGACAAACAGACGGCTGTCGACATCTACCGGCATTAGCCGGGCCTGCTCGGCTCAGGCCTTGAATCGGCCCAGCAATTCGGCGGTCTTCTCATGCATGAGTTTTTCATCGCCACGGGTTTCCACGTTCAGGCGCACCACCGGCTCGGTATTGGACATGCGCAGATTGAAACGCCAGTTACCAAAGGACATGGACAGGCCATCGGTATGATCGATGCTCTGGGCGTCGGTGGCATAGTGCTGCTCGATTTGCTTGAGCAGGGCCGCCGGCTCGGCGATGGTATTGTTGATCTCGCCACTGGCCGGATACGCTGCCATGCGCTCATCCACCAGTTCTGCCAGAGTCTTGCCCTGCTTCGACATGAGTTCAAGCACCAGCAACCACGGCACCATGCCACTGTCGCAGTAGAAGAAATCACGGAAATAATGATGGGCGCTCATCTCGCCACCATAGATCGCGTCTTCCTGGCGCATGCGCTCCTTGATAAAGGCATGGCCGGTTTTGCATTGAATCGCCTCACCGCCATAGTCTTTGGCGATATCGATGGTATTCCAGGTCAGGCGTGGGTCATGAACCACTTTCGAACCGGGCGCTTTTTCGAGGAATGCCTGGGATAACAGGCCGACAATATAATAGCCCTCGATAAAGCGACCACTGGCATCGAAGAAGAAACAGCGATCGAAATCACCATCCCAGGCGATACCCAGGTCGGCGCCATGGGCCTGAATGGCCTCGATGGTGGGGGCGCGATTTTCCTCCAGCAACGGATTGGGCACACCATTGGGGAAATTGCCATCGGCCTCGTGATGTACCTTGATAAACTCCACCGGCAGCCTGTCTTCCAGCAGATCGATTATCGGACCCGCACCACCATTGCCGGCATTACAGACAATCTTCAGGGGTTTCAGTGCGCTGACATCCACATAGGTCAACAGATGTTCGATGTAGGCGCCCCTGGTATCCTGCGCACTGACCTTGCCCTTGCTTGCTACGCTGGCAAAGTCATTGGCCTCGGCCAGGGCCTTGATGTCAGCCAGGCCAGTATCGCCGCTGATAGGCCTGGAATTGTCCCGCACCAGTTTCATGCCATTGTAATCCTTGGGATTATGACTGGCAGTGATGACAATGCCGCCATCCACTGAAAGATGAGAAGTGGCGAAATAGACCTCCTCGGTACCACACTGGCCAATATTGATCACATCGGCGCCACCATCGGTCAGGCCTTCGGTGAGGGCATCACAAAGTTGCTTGCTGGTAAGGCGAATATCATAGCCCACTACCACGGTTTTGGGCGCCAGGTATTCCACATAGGCTCTACCAATACGGTAGGCGATATCTTCATTCAATTGATCAGGAATTCGCCCGCGTATGTCGTAGGCCTTGAAACAGCTAATCTCGTTGCTCATCGCATTCCCCGTCAGGAGTTTTGTTGCTGATAGGTGTAGTTGGTAGCTTCAATAAATCCCTCGACGCTACCACAGTCGAAGCGGCGACCGGCGAACTTGTAGCCGATTACACGACCTTCTTTGGCCTGGGCCATGAGGGCATCGGTTATCTGCATCTCGCCATTCTTGCCCGGCGGTGTGCTGCGAATCTTGTCATGGATATCCGGCGTCAGGATATAGCGGCCGATGATGGCCAGGTTACTGGGGGCCTCATCCACCGGCGGTTTCTCCACCATATTGCTGAGCCGGTAGACTCCGGGCGCTTCCTCCTCGCCCTCGATCACGCCGTATTTGTAGACCTCATCAACGGGCACTTCTTCGATGGCCACAATGCTGCACTGGTATTTCTCGTAGAGTTTGACCATTTGCGCCAGCACGGTGTCGCCGTCTTCATTGACACAATAATCATCGGCCAGGATCACCGCGAAGGGTTCATTGCCAATCAACTCACCCCCCACCAGGATTGCATGTCCCAGGCCCTTCATTTCCACCTGGCGGGTGTAGGTAAAAGTACATTCATCGATAATCCGGCGGGTGTCATCCAGCAGCGCTTCTTTTGAGGAACCGGCTATCTGGTGCTCCAGTTCGTAGCTGATGTCGAAATGATCTTCGATGGCCCGCTTGCCGCGCCCGGTGACGATGGCCATGCCGGTGAGACCGGCACTCATGGCTTCTTCAACGCCGTATTGAATCAGGGGTTTGGTGACCACCGGCAGCATTTCCTTGGGCATGGCCTTGGTGGCCGGGAGAAAACGCGTGCCGTAACCGGCGGCGGGAAACAGGCATTTCTTGATTGCTGACATATTTGGATCCAGTTGCTGTTTAATGGAACAGATTTCGGCCAGCCATGGCACTCAACTGGTGCGCCCGTAGCGGTCCTCGAATCTGACGATATCATCCTCACCCAGATAATCACCGATTTGTACTTCGATAATCTCTACCGGCTCATCCGTGTCATTGGCCAGCCGGTGCTTGCTGCCGAGCGGAATGAATATGGATTCATTGCCATGCAATTCGTATTCCTGATCGTCCACCCGCACCAGGGCCCTGCCACGCAGTACTGTCCAGTGTTCTGCACGATGATGGTGCAATTGCAGGGAAAGCGCTGCACCAGGATGCACTATTATGTGTTTTACCTGATAGCCCCGGCCACTACCCAGGTTTTCAAAACTGCCCCAGGGACGCTGCACCAGGGTATGGAATTCGGTCTCGGGCCGGGAATCCTGCTGCAGTTGTTCCACAATTTTCTTCACCAGTTGGGCCTGATGTCTGTCCGCCACCAGAACCGCATCGGCAGTTTCCACCACGACCGTGTCCTTCAGACCCACCGCCGCCACCAGCCTGGAACTGGCCTGGATATAGGAGTTCTCCACCTCACAGCTGAGCACATCACCACTGAATACATTGCCCTGCTCATCAGCCTCGGCAGACTCCCACAGGGCATCCCAGGCGCCCAGATCACTCCAGCCGGCATCCAGGGGCAGCACCGCCGCCCGTACCGTTTTTTCCATTACCGCATAATCGATAGAGTCGCTGCGGCAAGCGGCGAACTCTGCCTGGGGGATGCGCAGAAAATCCTCGTCTGCGGAAAGCCCGGCAAAGGCTTGCCGGCAGGCAGTGGCAATGTCTTTGGCATGACTGGCCAGTTCCTCGAGAAAGTCTGCTGCCCGAAACAGGAACATGCCGCTGTTCCAGAAATAATCCCCACTGGCCAGGTAGGCACTGGCAGTTTCCAGATCCGGCTTTTCCACAAACCGGGCGACGTCAAACGCCTGCTGACCAGCAAGCTGCTCACCACGTTTGATATAACCGTATCCTGTTTCTGGGCTACCTGGCACTATTCCAAAGGTAAGCAACTTGCCACCGGCAGCCAGGGCGACTGCAGACTGCACTGCCGACTGAAATACAGCTGTTTCCCGAATGGCATGATCGGCTGGCAAGACCAGCAACTGGGCCGCCCCATCCTGCTGCTGTGCCCAGAGCGCTGCCATGGCCACCGCCGGGGCGGTATTACGACCCACCGGCTCCAGCATGATGCGAGCCGAATCGAGACCAAGCTGGCGCAATTGTTCGGCCACCAGGAAACGATGCTCGGCATTGCAGACCACGATGGGGTCAGCCAACTCAGGCAGCCCTTCCAGGCGTTTGAGAGTGGCCTGAAACAGGGAAAGCTGCTGCCCCGGAAAGCGGGTAAACTGTTTGGGCTGGGCCGCACGCGACAGCGGCCACAGTCGTGATCCAACGCCTCCGGCCAGAATTACAGGATAGAGCATGCTTGATACCGTCATTAAAGTGGCAGCCATGGTAGCAAATAATCATTTCAGGGGGCATTACACTGACCGAAACTGGAGGCATTCCGGCATTTTGCGGTCGATTATTTATCCCCGTCACGATAAACTCGCAGCCCTTGAATAGCTGGCCCGCCGGGCATAACGAGTGATATGAAAGCAAGGAATGACAACTTCGTTCCCCAGAGCTCCTACGATATGGAGCAATTGGTGGAATGTGGCTATGGCAGATTATTTGGCCCTGGCAATGCCAAACTGCCGGTAAATGAAATGTTGATGCTGGACCGCATCACCCATATTGCCTCCGACGGTGGTGAGTACGGTCGCGGCCAGGTGATCGCCGAACTGGATATCCGGCCGGACCTGTGGTTCTTCGACTGCCACTTCCCGGGCGACCCGGTGATGCCAGGCTGCCTGGGCCTGGATGCTCTTTGGCAGCTGGTGGGCTTCTATCTCGGCTGGTGTGGCTATCCCGGCAAGGGCCGTGCCCTGGGGGCAGGCGAGGTCAAATTCACCGGCGAGATACTTCCGGATGCGAAGAAAGTCGTCTATGAGCTTTCCATCAGCCGGGTGATTGATCGCAAGTTGGTAATGGGCATTGCCGATGGTACCGTAGCGGTAGACGGCAAACAGATTTACACCACCAAGGCCTTGAAAGTAGGCCTGTTCACACCTGAAAACGCATTCAAATAAAAACAGGGATGGGGGAGCCATGCGACGAGTTGTAGTTACCGGAATCGGTATCGTTTCCTGCCTGGGCAATGACAAGGCAGCGGTGCTGGAATCCCTGCGTGAGGGGCGCAGTGGAATCAGCCATAATCAGTCCTACGTTGACGTGGGCATGCGCAGCCATGTCAGTGGCACAGTCAACATCGATACCGAAGCTATGATCGATCGCAAGATCCTGCGCTTCATGGGCGACGCCTCGGCCTACAGTTATATCGCCATGGCCGAAGCCATTGCCGACGCCGGTCTGAGCGAGGAAGAAATTTCCAATGTCCGCACCGGTATCGTAGCGGGCAGTGGCGGCGGCTCACCGGAGGACCAGCTGGAGTCCACCGACATCCTGCGGGAGAAAGGCATGCGCCGAGTCGGCCCCTATCGCATTCCCCGCACCATGAGCAGTTCAGTCTCAGCTTGTCTGGCAACACCATTCAAGATCAAGGGCGTTAACTATTCCATCTCATCAGCCTGTGCCACCAGTGCCCATTGTATTGGCAATGCCGCCGAGCTGATCCAGATGGGCAAGCAGGACCGGGTCTTCGCCGGAGGCGGCGAGTCCGAACACTGGTCCATGTCCCATATGTTTGATGCCATGGGCGCCCTGTCCACCAAATACAACGACACCCCGGACAAGGCGTCCCGTGCCTTCGATGCCGACCGTGACGGCTTCGTCATCGCTGGCGGAGGCGGCATGCTGGTCATCGAGGCCCTGGAAGTGGCCCAGGCCCGCGGCGCCAAAATCTATGCCGAACTGACCGGCTACAGTGCCACCTCCGATGGCTACGATATGGTGGCGCCCTCCGGTGAAGGCGGTGCCCGCGCCATGCGCATGGCCACGGAAGGGCTCGAAGGTGAAGTGGACTACATCAATACCCACGGCACCAGTACGCCAGCGGGCGATGTGTCGGAACTGAATGCCATTCGTGAAGTCTTTGGCGACAAGGTTCCCAGAATCAATTCCACCAAGTCCCTGAGTGGCCACAGCCTGGGTGCTGCCGGCGTGCAGGAAGCGATCTATGCGCTGTTGATGATGGAAAATGATTTCATCGCCGCCTCGGCCAATATCGAAAACCTCGATCCCCTGGCCGAAGGCCTGCCCATTGTGCGCGAGCGCATCGACAATGCCGGTCTCAAACGGGTGATGTCCAACAGCTTCGGTTTTGGTGGCACCAATGCCTGCCTGGTGTTTGACCGTATGTCAGACTAGGCCCATGGCGAGCTGACAGCGAAACAACAACCCAGCAAAACGGGTCCTACTGCTATGACAATGAAACACTGGCCCCAGATTTTCTGCCTGATGATGTTTGCCAGCCTGACACTGCCCCTCAAGGCCCAACTGGGGGGCAATTCCCTGGGCGGACTCGGAGGCGACACCCGCCCGACGCCCCTGCCTTTGGAACAGGCCTTTCCCTGGTTTGTCAGTGAACTGGCCGAGGATCGCTTCCGCGTCACCTGGAACCCCGCCAGCGGCCACTATCTCTATCGCCATGCCTTCTCCTTCAGCCTGCAAACAGGCGGCTCTGCGCGCCCCCAGGCCCTGACAGTGCAATTACCGGACGGTCTGCCCAAAACCGACCAGTTTTTTGGTGATATCGAGGCCTATTACGATACCGTCAGTGCCGATATCACCCTGCCCCGGGCCCCGACCGCGGGCGACATCCTCATCATTGAGTATCAGGGCTGCGCTGAATGGGGTTTTTGCTACCCGCCGCAGCAGCAACGGGTAGAACTCCAGCCCTGACGTGCAAAAACGGGTGAAACTCCCGTTAAATTCTGAGAAAATGCCGCTAAATAGAGCTATTGAGCAGTTTTTCACTGTTTTCGGCCTGTTTCGGCCGTCAGCTTGAAGAACGGCTTATGAAAAACCAGAATTCGCCGCATAAGAACGGAAACTAACATGGCCAGTATTCTCGCCCTGCACGGACCCAACCTGAATCTGCTCGGCAAACGGGAGCCCCATATTTATGGCTCCGACAGTCTTGACGACATTAATCAGCGCCTGGACGAAGCCTGCCGGGCCGCTGGTCACCAGTTTTCCCAGCTGCAAAGCAATAGCGAGGGCGAATTGATCGACCGACTGCACCAGGCACGGGAAGATGGCACTGCTTTCATCCTGGTGAACTTCGGTGGTTTTACCCATACCAGCATCGCCCTGCGCGATGCCATGCTCGCCACTGAACTGCCCTTCATTGAAGTGCACCTGTCCAATCTGCACGCCCGCGAAGCATTTCGGCACAAGTCCTATTTTGCCGATATCGCTGTGGGCAGCATTGTCGGGCTGGGTGCACAGGGTTATGAACTGGCCCTGCAGGCGGCGATCGCCAGGCTGGAGTCCTGAAACCAATTGAATCGTCACCCAGGCAATCGCCGACGTGACACAGAGCGCTACAACAAATCCGGGGAAGATTTATGGATATACGCAAGGTAAAAAAGCTCATCGAGTTGCTGGAAGCTTCCGATGTCGCCGAAATTGAAATCAAGGAAGGTGAAGAGGCCGTACGCATCAGTCGTGCCTCCACAGCACCTGTAACCGCCACTGTGGCAGCGGCGCCTGCACCGGCCCCGGCTGCAATGCCTGCGGCGGCACCGGAAGCTGCGCCTGCCGAAGGCACAGGCTCGACACCTGCCATCAAGGGCCAGGCGGTCAAGTCACCCATGGTGGGCACTTTCTATCGCGCCCCCTCACCCTCTTCACCGCCCTTTGTTGAAGTGGGTACCCACGTCAAGGCCGGAGATGTTGTTTGCATCGTGGAAGCCATGAAGATGATGAACCAGATCGAAGCGGACCATGCCGGTGTCGTTGAAGCCATCATGGTGGAAGACGGCGAACCGGTCGAATTTGACCAACCGCTGATCTCCATCGTCTGATTCATAAACCGGGTTTCAAACAATGCTAGATAAAATTCTTATCGCCAATCGCGGCGAAATAGCACTTCGGGTTCTGCGTGCCTGCAAGGAGTTGGGCATCAAGACAGTGGCCGTGCACTCCGTTGCCGACAAAGACCTGATGCATGTGCGCCTTTCCGATGAATCCGTTTGCATCGGCCCACCCAGCCCCACCGAGAGCTATCTCAATATTCCGGCCATTATCAGTGCCATGGAAGTGACCGATGCCGATGCTGTGCATCCCGGCTATGGCTTCCTGTCTGAAAATGCGGATTTTGCCGAACAGGTGGAGAACAGCGGCTTTATATTTATTGGTCCCCGCGCCGAGACCATTCGCAAGATGGGCGACAAGGTCTCCGCTATCGAAATCATGCGGGAAGCCGGTGTGCCGACCGTACCGGGTTCCAATGGCCCACTGGATGATGACACCGACCGCACCCTGAAACTGGCGCGGGAGATCGGCTACCCGGTCATCATCAAGGCTGCCGCCGGTGGTGGTGGTCGCGGCATGCGCGTGGTGCACAATGAAGCTGCCCTGCTCAAGGCCATCTATGTCACCCAGTCGGAGGCCAAATCCTTTTTCGGTGATGGCACCGTGTACCTGGAAAAATTTCTTGAAAACCCCCGCCACGTGGAGATTCAGGTCATCGGTGATGGCGAGGGTGAAGCGGTACATCTGGGCGACAGGGACTGTTCACTGCAGCGTCGTCATCAAAAGGTACTGGAAGAGGCCCCGGCGCCTGGCATCCCCGATGCCATTCGTGAAGAGGTAGCTGCCACCTGTATCCAGGCCTGCAAGAACATGAAATACCGCGGCGCCGGTACCCTGGAATTCCTGTATCAGGACGAACAGTTCTATTTCATTGAAATGAATACCCGCGTACAGGTGGAACACCCGGTCACAGAAATGGTTACCGGTGTGGATATCGTCAAGGAACAGTTGCGAATCGCTGGCGGAGCCGGCCTCAGCGTCAGCCAGGACGACATCAGTATCAATGGCCATGCCTTTGAGTGCCGTATCAATGCCGAGGACCCGGTGACATTCATTCCCAGCCCCGGCCTGGTCAAGATGTTTCATGCTCCCGGCGGACCCGGAATTCGTGTCGATTCACATCTCTACAGTGGCTACAGCGTACCGCCCTATTACGACTCCCTGATCGCCAAGCTGATCAGCCATGGCAGCAGCCGTGAGCAGGCCCTGTCGCGCATGCAGACTGCCCTGGATGAGCTGTTAATTGATGGCATCAAGAGCAACACTGCCCTGCAGCAGGATCTGGTGCGTGATGCCGAGTTCCAGAAGGGCGGCGTCAACATCCATTACCTCGAACACAAGCTCAACTCCTGAGCAGCATGTGGCAGCAACTGACACTCCGGGTGCGCTCGGCCGAGGCTGAGCCCCTGGAGCAGCAGTTGCTGGATGCCGGCGCAGTTTCCATCAGCTATCTCGATGCCGAAGACCAGCCGGTTTTCCAGGAAGAGCCAGGTAGCACACCTTTATGGGATCTCAGCATCCTGCTGGCCCTGTTCGAAGCCGACCATGATCTGGATACTGTTGTCAGTGAGTTAAAACAGAATCCGCTGATTCTCAATGGCGATTCCCTGCAGATCGAAAGACTCGAAGATCAGGCCTGGGAGCGAAGCTGGATGCAGGACTTCAAGCCCATGCAGTTCGGTCGTCGCCTGTGGATCTGCCCATCCTGGGACAACTCGGCGGATACCGCTGCTGATAATAATGCCGTCACCATCATGATGGACCCTGGCCTGGCTTTTGGCAGCGGCACCCATCCCACCACCGGCCTCTGTCTTGAATGGCTGGATCAGGCCGAACTGCAGGGTCTGGACGTGATTGACTATGGCTGTGGCTCAGGGGTGCTGGCCATCGCCGCTGCCCTGCTGGGGGCCAGACAGGTGATTGCTGTCGATAATGACCCCCAGGCTATCCTGGCGACTCTGGATAACAGCCAGCGCAACGGCATCAGCCTGGAGCAATTGCACAGCTACCTGCCCGAGGCGCTGCCGCCGCTGCAGGCCGACGTACTTTTGGCCAATATCCTGGCCGCACCGCTTCAGGAACTGGCCGGACATTTCGCCACTTTGCTGAAACCTGGCGCTCGCCTGGTCTTGTCCGGACTGCTGGAAAACCAGATCAGTGACGTGGCCGCCGCCTATGCCGATCAGTTCAATCTGGCCGAGCCAGCCATCGACGGCGACTGGGTGCGTCTCGATGGCGTGCGCAAGGCGTGAACTGAAGCCCGCATTCTCCTACAATCCTTGCCATGACGCTGCGAGTCACACAATGCCCTGCCTGTGAATCCACTTTCAACACCAGCCCATCGCTGTTGGAGACGGCGGCTGGCCGGGTGCGTTGTGGTGCCTGCCTGACGGTCTTTGACGCCCGCGAAAATTTTATCGAGACGGATTCCGACCCCACTGACAGTGAAAACGAATCAGTCTTTGTCAGTCAGTCCCCAGAGCAATTCTTTGATCCATCCCGTTTTCTTACCCGACAGTCCCTGCGCGACGCACTGGCTGAGCAGTCAGAGGCTGATATCAGCAGTGACACCTTCAAACTGACAGGCGATCAGATTCGACCCGAATCGTCGACCGTGGCGACCGACTCTGCCCCGGAGCAGACCACAGCATTCCTTGATGAAGCCCGGCAGAGCGCGCCTGGAAATAGCGAGGCCGACGAGGCCGCCACCGCAGAGCCTGACCAGGGTGAGAATGAAGAGACATCCGAAGAAACTGTCGAAGCAGCCAGGCAAGCGGCTCAATTCGACGAGTCAGACGAGCAACAATTTTTGGCAGACGACAGTCCTGTCGCGCAAAGCGTCACTGAAGAGGATGACATCCCGGCAGAGGAATCCGATTTCATGGCCCTGGTGGCGGCCGGCGTTGATGAGTCTGACGAAGCACTGACCGAACCGGGCTTCGCTGCTGGGCCGGCCTCGCCCGATCCCATGAGCCCGGACACAGCAGTCCGGGAAGGCCCCCTCATTGAGCCAGCACAAGCCGGGGCTGAGCAGGACAGAGACAATCTGAGCGCTGCTGAACTGGCTGGCCTGACTGATCCGGCTGAGCTGGGTGAGCTGGGTGAGCTGGGTGAGTCAGAAGAGCTGGAAGAGTCCGGTCAGCCAGATGAAAGAGACCCGCAAGGCCAGGAGTATCAGGACGAATCTGACGAAAGCCCGGAGCAGGAATCGCCCTTATTGGCGACAGCACCGGCATTCCCGGAGCCCGGAGAAGACTTGCCGACAGAAACTGAGGCCCGGGATGAACCGGCCGTGAGCGAAGCGCTGGAGTCAGTTCAGGAGTCTGGGCAGGAATCAGAGAAGGATTCAGAGCAAGAGCCAGAAGAGCTCCCGGCAGCAGAGCTACAGGCTCCAGAGGCGCACACTGACGCAGCGCTTGAAGACAGCGGCAGTGATGCTCCAGCAGAGTCAGTGCCGCCGGCAAGCTCAACAGCACCCTTTGCCGATTCCTTTTCCGATGCCTTTGCCAGCTCCTTCGCTGACTCCTTTGCAGATGAGCAGCGACCGGAACATATGCGCCTGCATGCCCGCTTCACCATTGAAACGCCACTGTTCGCAGCTCCCGAACCACTATTGCCTGCTGCCGGTGCCTTCGGGGAAGCATCCGGTCAGGCCAGCAGCGACGAAGTCAGCACAGAACACCGCATAGCAGACCCGGCAGACAGTCCTGAAACCGGTGATGATGCAACCAGAGACACTGCGGCGCTGGAAGAAGAATTCAATGCAGCCCTGGAGGAAGAGGACTTTCAACAAGCGCTGCTGGCAAGCGACTGGCAGCAGGAACAACCGGATGTTGAACTGCCGGAACCAGACGCAAGCGAGGCGGCAAGCACCGAACCGGATGGGGATAGCACTGAAACCTGGCAGCAGACTCAGGAGCCGGAACCAGACGGCGAATATGAAGACCTGCCGAGCGAAGCAGCCTGGCAGGCTGGCCAGTCGGAAACTGCCAACCGGGATGGCGACGAGCTGGAAAACCTTGCTGATAGTCGCCATGAGCCTGATGACACCGAGGCATGGCAAAACGGCGTCTCCGATGCAGCAACCGGAGTCGATGCAGAACCACAGGCACAAACTGAGACAGAACTGACAGAAACAAATCAGGGCGATCAGTCTGGGACAGGAATTACTGCAGCCGCAGATAGTGACGCGGGTAGTGGTGGGGCAGAAAAAGCGGGTGCAGAGTTTACTGAGATAGTCAGTTCTGAGCTTGAGGGTACTGAGGTAGAAAGTACTGAGATTGAGGGTACTGAGGCAAAGATTGCTGAAGCAGAGAGCGCGGAATCAGACAGTACCGGGGCTGAAAGCGATGCGCCAGAGAGCCCGCAAACCGAAGCCACCACCACCGAAGACAATGCAGATCCGGACCCGCAACAGGAATCACCGGAACAGTCCCTGGCCGCCATCCGCGCCCGGGCCCTGCAGGCAGAACTGCAAGACGATGAGGCCCTGGAGGCTATTCCGGAAGAGAACCTGAAAGTATTGGGGGAATTCTCCACGCCGGTGGAGATACTGGAGGGCCGGCGCCGACAGCTCGGCCGCCGCATCGGCTGGACTCTGCTGGCCCTGCTGGGGGCCCTGAGCCTGGCCTCACAATACCTCTGGCAGGAATTGCCCCGCTACAGCCAGCATGCCAGCCTCAGGCCAGTGTATGAATGGGCCTGCTCCCTGACCGGCTGCGAACTGCCAGTCTATTCACAGATTGATGCGATCCAGAGCAGCAACCTGTCGGTACGCAGTCATCCCCAGCGCAGTGATGCGCTGGCGGTGAATGTCGAGTTTCGCAACAACGCCGGCTTTCCCCAGGAATTTCCTGTCATGGTGTTGAGCTTCAACAGCGCCAGCAACTCGGTCATTGCCCTGCGTGAGTTCGCACCGCAAGAGTATCTGGATGCAGCACTGCAGAACCGGCGCTTGTTACCGCCTGCCACACCCATTCAGGTGGCATTGGAAATCATGGATCCGGGTGAAGATGCTGTGAACTACACCCTGGCGTTTCGCCGACCGTGACGCCGCAGCCTCACCGCCAGCACTGGTCATTTTCCCGGATAGTTGCTCAGCAATCGGCTACAGTCAGCCGCGCTGCAAAGACACAGCCAGGAAAAATCAACTGCCGTCACAAATCAGATCAAATGATTGTGAATTATTCGGGCAAAACCGGTTAAAAGCCTTTAACTGTTTTAGGCACCCGGCTATTATTTACGGCCGTCAAAAAATCGGTAAAAAGCAGCATTAAACATGCTAACGATCGGTCCCTATAGATTAAGGAACAATCTGTTTCTGGCTCCCATGGTCGGTGTAAGTGATACACCCTTCCGTGAATTGTGCAGCCAGTACGGGGCTGGCCTGACGGTGGGTGAAATGCTCACCTGTAACAAGGAGTTGTGGAATAACAAGCGCAATCAGCGCAAGCGCATCCAACCGGATATTGACAGCCCGGTTGTGGTACAGATCGCCGGTTCAGACCCTGCCATGATGGCCGAAGCCGCCCGCCTCAATGCCGAGCGCGGCGCCGATGCCATCGATATCAATATGGGTTGTCCGGCCAAGAAGGTTCTGAAAAAAGCCGCCGGTTCGGCCCTGCTGCGCGATGAGGCACTGGTGCGCAGCATCCTCGAGGCGGTGGTTGCCGAGATCGACATTCCGGTAAGCCTGAAAATTCGCACCGGCTGGTGCCCCGAGAGCCGCAACGGCGTGTCTGTTGCACAAATCGCTGAAGATTGCGGCGTGCAGTTGCTGTCGGTGCACGGTCGCACCCGCGCCGACCGCTTCCGGGGAGAAGCGGAATACGACACCATAGCCGCCATCAAGCAGGCCGTGAGCATTCCGGTCATCGCCAACGGGGATATCGATTCTCCGGCAAAGGCCGCCCGGGTGCTGGCCCATACCCGCGCTGACGGGCTAATGATTGGCCGCGCCGCCCAGGGTCGCCCCTGGATTTTTCAGGAGATCGAAACCTTCCTCGCCACTGGCCATCAGGGCCCGGCACTTGGCCTGGAAGAATTACGTCAACTCATCCAGAGCCATCTGTGCAAGCTGCATGACTTTTACGGGGAAAAGGTAGGTGTCTGGAATGCCCGCAAGCATGTCATCGGTTATCTGAAACCGCTGGCAGGTGGCCGGGAAACCCTGACACAGTTCAATCGCATCGATTCTGCCGCCGGACAGCTGGCACATATTCAATCGTATTTTGACAATCTAACCAATGATGAGGGAGCCATCGCTGCATGAATAAACTGGAAGAATCCGCTGCCACGAGCTCATTTGAAATTGCCGAGTCAGCCGAAATAACAACAGCCAAATCCAGTAGCCTGCGATCGGAAGTCGAAAAAGCATTAGATCGTTACTTTTCCCAGATTGATAACGAACCGGTTAGCAATCTGCACCAGATGGTGATGAAAGAAGTGGAAGAACCACTGCTGCAAGCCGTGATGAAATTCACCGGCAATAACCAGAGCAAGGCTTCTATCATGCTCGGTTTGAACCGTGGTACGCTTCGCAGCAAACTGAAACACTATGGCATGTTGTAAACCGATTCAGCGTGCTGACACACACAGCAGCAACAGCAATCGAACGCACATCGCCTGAAACCCACACGCCCCAACAACTCGCAACAAGCTGAACCAATGACAACAGAAAATCTGACTGCCGTGCGGCGCGCTCTCATCAGTGTGTCCGACAAGACCGGCATTGTGCCTTTTGCCCAGGCACTTCATGAACTCGGTATTGAAATTCTCTCTACCGGTGGCACCTTCAAACTCCTCAGTTCCGAGGGCATTGCTGCCATCGAAATCTCTGACTACACCGGTTTTCCGGAAATGATGGATGGACGGGTCAAGACCCTGCATCCCAAGGTCCATGGCGGCATTCTCGCTCGCCGCGACCAGGATGCCGAGGTCATGGCCGAACATGATATTCCGCCCATTGATCTGGTGGTGGTGAATCTCTACCCCTTCGAGGCTACCGTCGCCAATCCCGACTGCGACCTGCCCACTGCCATCGAGAATATCGACATTGGCGGCCCCACCATGCTGCGTGCCGCGGCCAAGAACAACAAGTTTGTCACTGTGGTTACCAACCCCGATGACTATGATTGTGTGATCGATCTGCTGAAGAACAATGACGGCAGCCTGGATCAGGCCACCCGTTTTGATTTTGCTGTGAAGACCTTCGAGCACACGGCCGCCTATGACGGCGCCATCGCCAACTATCTGGGTGCCCGGGTCAATGATGATGAGTCAGTAAGTGACTTCGCCCGCACCTTCAATACCCAGTTTCACAAGCAGCAGGATATGCGCTACGGCGAGAACCCCCACCAGAAAGCCGCCTTCTATGTTGAGAGGCAGCCAGTGGAAGCCAGCATCAGCACCGCAGTGCAGCATCAGGGCAAGGAGTTGTCCTTCAATAATATTGCCGATACCGATGCGGCCCTGGAATGCGTTAAATCTTTCAGCGAACCGGCCTGTGTCATCGTCAAACACGCCAACCCCTGTGGTGTAGCCATTGCCGAGTCTCCCCTGAAAGCCTATGAACTGGCTTTTCAAACCGACCCGACTTCGGCCTTCGGCGGCATTATCGCCTTCAATCGTGAACTGGACGCCGACACCGCCAAACGTATTACCGAACAGCAGTTCACCGAAGTGATCATCGCACCTTCAGTTTCCGAGGATGCCCTGGCCATCACCGCCGAGAAGAAAAACGTGCGGGTGCTGAGTTGTGGCCAGTGGCCGGAATCGCGGGCCGTCGGGCTGGACTACAAGCGCGTCAATGGCGGACTGCTGGTGCAGGATCGCGATATTCACCAGATCAGCCGACAGGACCTGAAAATTGTCAGCGCCCGTCAGCCCAGCGAAGAGGAAATCGGCGATCTGATGTTTGCCTGGTCAGTGGCGCAATTTGTCAAATCCAATGCCATTGTCTACTGCAAGAACAATCAGACCATCGGCATCGGTGCCGGCCAGATGAGCCGCGTCTACAGTGCTAAAATCGCCGGCATCAAGGCCGCCGATGAAGGACTTGAGGTCAAGGGCTCGGTGATGGCATCCGATGCCTTTTTCCCCTTTCGCGATGGCATCGACGCCGCCGCCAAGGCCGGCATCAGCGCCGTGATTCAACCCGGCGGTTCCATGCGTGACGAGGAAGTCATCGCCGCCGCCGACGAACATGGCATGGCCATGGTATTTACTGCGATTCGTCATTTCAGACACTGATTAATACGGGAATATTATGAAAATCCTGATCATTGGCTCCGGAGGCCGTGAACATTCCCTGGCCTGGCGCTGTGCCCAGTCCGATTCTGTACAAACCGTTTTCGTGGCCCCGGGTAATGCCGGGACCGCCCGCGAAGAGAAAATGCAGAATGTCGACATTGATGTCATGGACTTCGAAGCGTTGGCCAAATTTGCGGAGAGTGAATCTGTGGTGCTCACCATTGTGGGACCTGAGGCCCCTCTGGTTGGAGGCATTGTCGACTACTTCAGCGAGCGGCAGATTGTCTGCTTTGGTCCCAGCAAGAACGCGGCACAACTGGAAGGCTCCAAGGCATTCACCAAGGATTTTCTCAAGCGCCACAAGATCCCCACCGCCGCCTATGAAACCTTCACCGAGGTGGAGGCTGCCAAGTCCTATATTCGCGCCAATGGTGCGCCCATCGTTATCAAGGCTGATGGCCTGGCCGCCGGCAAGGGTGTTGTGGTGGCGCAATGCGAAGACGAAGCCATGGACGCGGTCACCGACATGCTGGCAGGCAACAAATTCGGCGATGCCGGTCACCGGGTGGTGATCGAGCAATTCCTGGCAGGCGAGGAAGCCAGCTTTATTGCCCTGGTGGACGGTCGCAACGTGCTGCCCATGGCCACCAGCCAGGATCACAAGGCCCGGGACAACGGCGACACCGGCCCCAATACCGGCGGCATGGGCGCCTATTCACCGGCACCGGTGGTAACTGAGGAGATCTACCAGCGCATCATGGATCGCGTCATCCGCCCGACCGTGGCGGGCATGGCAAAAGATGGCAATGAATACCTGGGCTTTCTTTATGCCGGCCTGATGATCTCTGGCCAAGGCGATGTCAATGTAGTGGAATTCAACTGCCGTTTTGGCGATCCGGAAGCACAGCCAGTAATGATGCGCCTGCAATCAGATCTGCATCAGCTTTGCCTGGCCGCCATGGAACGCAAACTGGATGAAGTTGAGGCCGAGTGGGACCCACGTCCGGCAGTCGGTGTGGTAATGGCCGCCGGCGGCTATCCCCTGGCCTATGACAAGGGCGCCCGGATTTCGGGCCTGGAAGAAGCCGCGACTGCCGGTGCGGACTGCAAGGTATTCCACGCCGGCACCAGTGAACAGGACGGCAATATCGTCACCAATGGTGGCCGGGTACTCTGTGCCACCGCCCTGGGCGAAACCGTGTCAGCAGCCCAGGAAAGAGCCTATCAGCTGGTGAAGAAAATAAACTGGGACAAGGTCTACTACCGTACTGATATTGCACATCGCGCCATCGCGCGGGAAAATGGCTGAATGACTGAGCGTAAATTGAATCGCATCGATCGCGCCCTGCTCCAGCTGGACCAGGCCTTGCGTAGCTGTGTGCCCGGCTCTTCCCATGCCCGCCGCCAGTCCCCGGCGGCAAAACTCGAACACAGTGAATTGAGCGACAGTGAACGGCGGCATGCCGCTGGCCTGATGCGCATCAATCACACCGGCGAGGTCTGTGCCCAGGCGCTGTATGCCGGTCAGGCGGCAACCGCCAAGCTGGGTGATACCCGGCAGTCCATGGAGGAAGCTGCCCAGGAAGAGGTGGACCACCTGTCCTGGTGTGAAGAGCGCCTGGGTGAACTGGACAGCAAGCCCAGCCTGCTTAACCCGTTGTTCTACGGCATGTCATTTGGGGTCGGTGCCCTGGCTGGCCTGGCCGGCGACAAGTGGAGCCTGGGCTTCGTCGCTGAAACCGAGAAGCAGGTCTGCGAACATCTGGAAGATCATCTGCAGCAATTGCCGGAGACTGACCAGCGCAGCAAGGCCATTCTCGGACAAATGATTGTGGACGAAAAGCAGCATGGCGAATCGGCCCAGCAGGCCGGCGGTGCTGAATTGCCCCGGCCCGTCAAGGCGGCCATGACATCGCTGTCCCAGGTGATGAAGAAAACCACCTACCGTGTCTAGGGCCAGACAGCCCTGCCTGGCCTAGTCAGCGTCGGTAATCTCGAAATCGTGGCTGATTTTTACGCCACCGTTTTTCAGCATGATGGAGGCCGAGCAATACTTGTCGGCTGACAACTCCACCGCCCTTGCCACCTGTTTCTCGCTCAGGTCCTTGCCGCTGACCTTGAAATGCAGATGAATGGATTCGAATACGGCCGGGGTGCCATCGACCCGCTCGGCGGTCACTTCTGCCACGCAGTCAGTCACCTGCTGGCGCGCCTTGCGCAAAATTGTCACCACATCAAATGAGGAACAGCTGCCGACACCCAGAGCCATCAGCTCCATGGGGCGCATCCCCATGTTGCGGCCACCCGCTTGTGGTGCGCCGTCCAGCACAATGGCATGTCCGGAACCGGACTCCGCCACAAACATCACATCATCAACCCATTTCACTGTTGCTTTCATAACCCGCCCAAAATACGCAGTAACTCACCGGGAACCGGCCCGGGAGCAACTTGATCATCAAGATTTTGCACCAAACTACCGATAACCGGTAGTAATGCAATCCGCGCAGAGGTTAACACAGTTCATATCGTGCCTCCTACGCACTGTCTTTGCGGGCCCCTCAAGCTGCCCGACAGGCGTTCAGCCGAATAATTATTGTGATTGTTATCTCATATTTGCGGGGAAAATGTGATATACAGTTGAAGCTAACTCAGCAGGAGAGTGAGGAATTTCACAAATGGCGCTTATGGCAATCACGCCGCACATAGAGGATCTGGATAATTTCCTGTCCCATTGTCATCGCAAACGATACCCGAATCGCGCAACCATCATCTATGAAGGTGACCAGTGCGATACCCTGTATTACATCATCAAGGGTTCGGTCTCTGTCATTCTCGAGGACGATGACGGCAAGGAAGTGGTGATTGCTTATCTGAACCCCGGTGATTTTTTTGGGGAGATGGGCCTGTTTGAACAATCCGAAGAGCGCAGTGCCTGGTGTCGCGCCCGTACTGCCTGTGAGATTGCCGAAATCAGCTACGCCAATTTCAACACCTATATTCGTTCCCATCCCGAGATTGTCTTCACCATCGGTCAGCAGATGGCCCACCGTCTGCGCAACACCACCCGCAAGGTGGGCGACCTGGCGTTTTATGATGTCACCGGTCGTATCGCCCGCACCCTGATTGATCTCAGCAAGGAACCCGATGCCATGACCCATCCGGACGGCATGCAGATCAAGATCACGCGTCAGGAAATTGGCCGCATCGTGAATTGCTCAAGGGAAATGGCCGGACGCGTTCTCAAGACCCTGGAAGAGCAGGATCTGATCAGCGTCTCGGGCAAGACGATCGTGGTTCACGGAACCCGCTAAGGTCTTTATTACCAGGCAAAATTCAATTCTGAATTTTCCTGGAAACCCCCCGATATCCAGAGCAGAAGCGCTTGCGACCGGCAACCCCGGGGCTGGCGCTGACAAGCTCGCGTCGTGAAGGGCTAAGAAGGAATCAAGATTACGGCCCAGGTGAACAACACCAGGCCAATGCTGATCAGCACCGTGGCGGAGCCGATGTCTTTGGCGATGCGCGACAACTCGTGGTAATCCTCGCTCACCCGGTCCACCACTTTCTCGATGGCTGTGTTGATCAATTCCATCAGGATTACCAGCACCAGGGAACCCACCAGCAACACTTTTTCCACGTCCGTGGAACCGAGCCAGAAACCCAGCGGCGCCATCACCACGAAAGCTGCCACTTCCATGCGCACCGCTTCTTCGCTTTTGAAAGCTGAACGCATACCGGCCGCGGAATATTTGCTGGCTGCAATCAACCGGGCAATGCCCTTCTTGGTGGGCGGGGGCACACGGGTTTCTGCGTCATTGTTGTCCAGACTGTCGCTGTCTTCGGCTTTATACATAATCAGCAAAAATTTCCTGTAGTTTCTCACCTGGCTGTGGTGCGCGCATGAAGGATTCGCCCACCAGAAACCCGTATATACCATGCTCAACCATGGTTTTCACATCGGCGGCGGTGTTGATGCCGCTCTCGGTGATCACCAGTTTCTCTTCCGGAACCTCCAGAGCCAGGTCCAGCGTGGTCTGCAGGCTGGTCTCGAAGGTATGCAGATTGCGGTTATTGATGCCGATCAGATCGGCCTCAAGCTGCAGTGCGCGGTCCAGTTCCTTGCCATCGTGCACTTCAACCAGTATATCGATCTCGATTTCATTTGCATAAGCGGCCAGTTCACGTAACTGCTCCTGCCCCAGGGCCGCCACGATCAGCAGAATACAATCGGCGCCAAGAGCTTTCGATTCAGCCACCTGGTAGGGATCTATCATGAAATCCTTGCGAATCACCGGCAGCTCACAGGCATCGCGGCCCGCCACCAGGTACTCGTCAGCGCCCTGGAAATAATCCCTGTCGGTCAGGATGGAAAGACAGGTGGCACCATGGGCCGCATAGTCCCGGGCGTGGGTGGCCGGATCGAAATCGGCCCGGATCAGGCCCTTGGAAGGCGAGGCCTTTTTGATTTCCGCAATAATGGCAGCCTTGCCCCGGGCAACTTGCTGGGTCAGGGCCGCGGCAAAACCCCGCTGACTGCTGACATCGGGAAAACGTGATTCCAGCTCGACCTGGGAGACCCGCCTTTGGGCGCTCGCCACCTCGGTTTTCTTGTGGGCGACGATTTGTTCAAGAATAGTGGCTGCCACGATCAGTTACTCACCGCATTGGAGAATTGGACGAGTTGCTCCAGCTTTGCAAGGGCCGCACCGCTGCGCAGAATTTCCTGGGCCCGGGCCACACCGGCGGCCAGATCAGCTTCCAGGTCGGCGGCATAAATGGCCGCACCGGCATTGAGGGCAACGATGTCCGCCGCGGCCTGATTTTCATAGCACAGGGCCTGTTTCAACATGACCAGTGAACTGGCCGCGTCTTCCACTTGCAGCATCTGGTAATTCTCATAGTTGCTGATGCCAAAATCTTCCGGGCTTACCGAATAATTGCTGATTTGGCCATCCTTCAATTCATGAATCAGGGTCTTGCCCGACAGACTGATTTCATCCAGGCCATCCTCGGCGGCAACGATGAGTACGTGCTCACTACCCATATCCCTGAGCACTTCAATCAGAATGGGGCTCCAGGCGGCATCGAAGACACCCATGACCTGCTTGCTGGCCCCGGCCGGATTGGTCAGCGGGCCAAGCAGATTGAAAATGCTGCGCACGCCGATTTCCTTGCGCGCCGTAATCACATGCTTCATGGCGCTGTGATGGGCCGGGGCAAACATGAATCCAACTCCGATTTCATCAATGGCCTGTCCCACCTGCTCAGGGCTCATGGTCAGGCTTACACCAGCAGCCTCCAGCACGTCGGCGCTGCCACTTTTGGAAGAGGCGCCGCGATTGCCATGCTTGGCAACCCTGGCGCCGGCAGCGGCCGCCACGAAGGCGCTGGCCGTGGACACATTGAATTTATTGGATCCGCTGCCACCGGTGCCGCAGGTATCCACCAGATGATCGTGGTTCTTAACCGCCACCTTGGTGGACAGCTCGCGCATGACGGTGGCACCCCCGAGCACTTCATCGGCCTGCACACCTTTCATCTGCAAGCTCACCAGAAAGGCGCCATTCTGGGCGTCGGTGGTTTGTCCGGACATAATGTCGCGCATTACGGTGATCATCTCATCCCGGCTCAGGTTGTTACCGGCCATACATTGTTTGATTGCGGTTGTAATATCCATAAGACGCTCTTGTCCTGCCCTTGTTCTGTCCTTGCCCTGTCTTTTCCCCTCACCGGGGTCGCTGCTGCCGCTCAGGCCGGTACTGCCGCACCCAGCTGCAGAAAATTCTTCAAAAGCTGATGACCGTGTTCACTGAGAATGGATTCCGGATGAAACTGCACCCCCTCGATGGCGTGCTGGCGATGCCGTACGGCCATGATCTCGGCCCGCTTGCCCTGCTTGTCTACGGTCCAGGCGGTCTCTTCCAGGCAGTCGGGCAATGAGTCACGGGCGATAACCAGAGAGTGATAACGGGTGGCTGTAAAGGGATTGTCCAGACCCTCGAACACGCCTTCGCCCAGATGGTGGATCGCCGACAACTTGCCATGCATCACCTGCTCCGCGCGGACGATATCGCCACCGAAAACCTGGCCAATGCTCTGATGACCCAGGCAAATACCCAGTATCGGCAGGCGCCCGGCAAAATGCCGCACCACATCCATGGAGATTCCGGCCTCATTGGGCGTGCAGGGGCCCGGGGAGATGACAATGCGCTCGGGCTGCAGTTGCTCGATTTCTTCGAGACTGATGGCATCATTACGATACACTCGCACATCGGCGCCCAGTTCACCCAGGTATTGCACCACGTTGTAGGTGAAGGAATCATAATTGTCGATCATTAACAGCACATTGGCGTCCTCGTAATCCGGCTTCACACCCGGCAATAGCGTTATCACAGGCCGGATTTCAGGCAGCGCCAATCATAGCAAGACCGCCTGCCACTGTCTTGAACCGGGGTTTGATTCGATAACTGATCGCCAATGCCAGCGGCAGCGTAAACAAGCACATGAGCACAGCCCTCAACATAGTCTGGTTCCGCCAGGATCTGCGTCTTCGGGACAATCCGGCCCTGATTGCCGCCAGCCAGCAGGGGCGTATCCTGCCGGTCTATATCCTCGATGATGCCAATGCCGGGGACTGGGCCATGGGCGCCGCCAGCCGCTGGTGGCTGCATCAGTCCCTGGCAGCCCTGAATCAGAGCCTGGACAACAAGCTGTGGATCCTCAAGGGTGATCCGAAAACCCTGCTGCCAAAACTCTGCGCCGACAAGAAAGTCAGTGGCATCTACTGGAATCGTTGCTATGAGCCCTGGCGTATCAAGCGTGACAAGGCCCTCAAGCAACAACTGGAAGACGATGGCCGGCAGGTACACAGCAGCAATGCCTCCCTGCTCTGGGAGCCCTGGGAAAATCTCAAGCAAGACGGCACCGTCTACAAAGTATTCACCCCGTTTTATAAAAACGCCATGGCCAGGCATACCCCCATTGGCGAAGCCAAACGCAAACCGTCAACGCTGCAAATCACGCCCTGCCCACAGAATGCCGGCAAACTCGATGACCTGGCCCTGCTACCGGCCATCAACTGGCATCAAGGCATGGCAGCGAGCTGGACGCCGGGCGAAGAAGGCGCCCACAAGCGCTTGCAGAATTTTCTCGACAGCGATCTGGCAGACTACAAAAAGGGACGGGATTTTCCGGCCCAGCGCTCGGTCTCCCGCCTTTCGCCCCATCTGCATTTTGGGGAGATTTCTCCCCGCCAGGTCTGGCAGGCTGCCCTGCGGGCCGGGGGCAATGCCGCCAGCGAGGCCCAGAGCGAGCACTTTCAGCGGGAGCTGGCCTGGCGCGAGTTTTCCTATGCCCTGCTTTATCACTTTCCGCAGCTGACCTGGAAGAACCTCAATGAGCGCTTTAATGACTTCCCCTGGAAGACACAGCAGAGCCGCCAGCTTGAGCAATGGCAACGGGGTGAAACCGGCTACCCCCTGGTGGATGCGGGCATGCGTGAGCTGTGGGAAACAGGTTATATGCACAATCGGGTGCGGATGGTGGTGGGCTCCTTTCTGGTAAAAAACCTGATGCTGCACTGGCACCAGGGGGCACGCTGGTTCTGGGACACGCTGGTGGATGCCGACCTGGCCAATAACAGTTGCAGCTGGCAGTGGGTTGCCGGCTGTGGTGCCGATGCCGCGCCCTATTTCCGCATCTTCAATCCGATCACCCAGTCGCAGAAATTCGATCCCGGCGGCGACTATATCCGCCGCTATGTCCCGGAGCTGAAGAATCTGCCCGACAAACTCATCCATGATCCCGGCAAGGCTCCCCAACAGGAACTGGAGGCAGCCGGTATCAAACTGGGCAAGGACTATCCGGAGCCCATGGTGGATCTGCGGGAATCACGGCAGGCGGCGCTGTCGGCCTACGATGAAGTAAAAGGTTAGCGAAACGCCCTATTCCACCGCCAGGTCTTTCTGGGCCAGCTGGACTGCCCGCACAATGGCGCGGGCCTTGTTCTGGGTCTCTTCCCATTCCGAGGCTGGCTGGGAATCAGCAACGATACCGGCGCCGGCCTGGACAAACAGGGTTTCATCCTTGATCACAGCGGTGCGAATGGCGATGGCCATGTCCATATTGTCATTCCAGCCCAGATAGCCCATGGCGCCGCCATAGATACCACGCTTGTCCGGCTCCAACTCGTCGATAATCTCCATGGCCCGCACCTTGGGCGCGCCGCTGAGAGTGCCCACCGGCAGGGTGGACTGGAGCACATCCAGCGCCGTCTTGTCGTCGCGGATTTCACTCTCGACGATGGAGGCGATGTGCATGACATGGGAATAGCGTTCCACAAACATCTTGCGCGGCACCGTCACCGATCCGGTTTTGGAAACCCGGCCGGAATCATTGCGTGACAAGTCGATCAGCATAAGATGCTCGGCAATCTCCTTGGCATCGTCCAGCAGGTCCTGCTCCAGGGCCAGGTCTTCGCTATCAGTCGCGCCCCGCTTGCGGGTTCCCGCCAGGGGCCGCACCGTGATCTTGCCGTCCTCGACCCGGGCCAGAATTTCCGGCGAGGCACTCACCACGTGGTGATCGCCCATGTCGAAAAAGACCATATAGGGCGAGGGATTGAGGTAGCGAAGAGCCCGATAGATATTCATGGGGTCACCGCCAAAAGGCACCGACATGCGCTGCGCCAGCACCACCTGCATCACGTCACCGGCCACGATATAGTCCTTGATACGCTCCACCGCCTGCTCAAACTCCGGACGCGGAAAGTGATGACTGAAATCGGCTTCCGACACCGACTGAGAATCGCCGGCTGCGGGCATGGGTGTGGGTTGCAACAGGGCTCCCTGCAGGGCATCGAGCCGGGTCTGGGCCTTCTCAAAGGCCTGCTCCTGGTCGGGGTCGACGTTGAGGATAAACGAGATAGTGCCGCGCAGATTGTCGAATACCACCACTTCCTCGGACACCATCAGCAGGATATCGGGGGTGCCGATTTCATCCTGGGCCGAGGCCGGGCCAATGGTGGTTTCCACATAGCGCACGGTGTCATAGGCGAAATAGCCCACCAGGCCACCAGCAAAGCGTTTGCGATCCGGCAGCGGTGCCACATTGAAGCGCTGCTTGTAGGCGGTGACAAAGGCAAAGGGATCTTCGCCGGTACTCTCTTCCACCACTTCGCCATCGGTTTCCACCGTTACCCGTTCGCCGCTGACTCGCAGCACCGTCTGGCTGGGCAGACCGATAATGGAGTAGCGCCCCCACTTTTCGCCGCCTTGCACCGATTCAAAGAAGTAGCTGTATTGTCCGCGGGCCAGTTTCAGGTAGGTACTGAGCGGGGTTTCCGTATCGGCCAGGATTTCCCGTACCACCGGGATGCGATTGAAACCCTGATCGGCCAGGGCCTGAAATTGTTCTGCCTTCATGCTGCTCAAACCCCGACTCAGACTCAGTGATGCTTGCTGCTATTCTGACCCAGTTCGGCGCGCATGGCGGCGATGGTCTCGGCGTAGTTGTCGCTGTTGAAAATGGCTGAACCCGCCACAAACATGTCGGCGCCGGCATTGGCTATTTCGCGAATATTCTTCACCCCGACGCCGCCATCCACCTCCAGGCGAATACGCTGGCCACTGTCGTCAATCAGCTTGCGCACTTTCTCCAGCTTCTTCAGCGTGGAAGGAATAAATTTCTGGCCCCCAAAACCGGGATTGACCGACATCAGCAGAATCACATCCAGCTTGTCCATCACATATTCCAGATGGTCGAGCGGAGTGGCCGGGTTCAGCACCAGACCCGACTTGCAGCCCTGATCGCGAATCAGTTGCAGGGAGCGATCCACATGTTCGCTGGCTTCCGGGTGAAAACTGATATAACTGGCTCCGGCCTTGGCGAAATCCAGAATCAGCTGATCCACCGGCGATACCATCAGGTGCACATCGATGGGGGCTGAAATGCCATGATTTCTCAGCGCCTGACAGACCATGGGTCCGATCGTCAGGTTGGGCACATAGTGGTTATCCATCACGTCAAAATGCACAACATCGGCACCGGCTGCCAGCACGGCATTGACTTCCTCACCCAGACGGGCGAAATCGGCAGACAGGATGGAAGGTGCAATCAGGTAGTCTTTCTTCATGATAAGTCAGGGTATGGCTAGTATTTGGGGCGCTATTCTACCTTCTCCGGCAGCACATGTCCTGATTGTGCCGGTCAGGGCCTCATGGACCTGGCCCATAGTCAGGCCCGGGCTTGAGAACCGGGTAGCGGCGCAGCATCACCACAGATTGAGGCGTGCTAGGGATTGACCATCTTGCGAAACCCGGAAATGGTTTCGTAGGCATGGCGCACCGCCAGAAATTGCTCCTGGGCGTGGCGCTGGGCATCGCCTGATTCATTGGCAGCCAGTTTGTCCGGATGATAGCGGGACATCATGCGACGGTAGGCGCGACGAATCTCAAGGTCATTGGCATCGGGGGCCAGTTGCAGGATGCGATAGGCCTGGCTGAGGAAACCGCTGCGGCGGCCCCGCACGCGGGTGTCTTCGCTGACCTGGATTTCAGTACAGATGGTCAGCAACTCGGCCTTGCTGAAGCCGAGACCTTCAGCAATTTCCCTGAGCTGCAGCCTCTCCTTGAGGCGGATACAACCCTTGCTGTAAGCCAGCCGACACTGAATTTTCAGGAATTGTCGGGCCAGGGCACTGCTGCGACCGATGCTGGAAGCCAGTTCATGGACCAGGGGCATGACGTCAAAGCCGGGTTGCTTGCCATGATAGAAAAAATCGATGGCACGCTGGCGTTTGCCGGGATCCAGGCCCAGTTGGGCCATCAGCTGTGAGGCATAGTCGATTTCAGCCTCGGTGACCCGGCCATCGAGTTTGGCCAGTCGGCCCATCACCACAAACAGGCTGCGCAGAAACAGGATCTCGCTGCTGCCACCTTCAGGAATGGCAACACTCTCCCCCCTGCCTTCCAGACGGTTGAGGATGGCACGTTTGTATTCACGATGTCGCAAGCGGTCAAGCATGAATCACGGCGTCCTTAGCGCGCAGCTGATTGGGAAACCCTGTTATTTACATCGGCCAAACGTTCCGGTGTTCCAACGTCGGTCCAATCGCCCTGGAAATACTCACCGGTGACCTTGTTCTGCTGCATGGCCTCTCTGAGCAACGGCACCACCGAACGCGGCTGGATGGGAAAACCATGAAACAGCTTGCGGTGCATGACACTGATGCCACTGAAGGTGAGGCGCTGATCGTCACTGCCGGGGTTGTCATGTACAAAGCCCTCGGCATCGATAATAAAGTCGCCATGGGGGTTGTGCTCGGCATTGGCCACCAGCACCAGATGGGCCAGGCAGTTCTCGCCATCCACTTCCTTGAGGGTGGAATAATCGAAGTCGGTATAAATGTCAGAATTAACCACGATGAAGCTGTCGTCTTTCAGCTTTGGCAGGGCCTTGATGATGCCGCCAGCGGTATCCAGCAGAATGGGTTCGCGGGAATAGCTCAATTGCAGCCCGTAGCGGGATCCGTCACCGAGACTGGCCTCCAGCATGCCGCCCAGATAAAAATGGTTGATCACAGCGGCGCTCACACCACCGGCCACCAGTTTTTCTATCTGATGTTCAATAAGGGTCTTGTCACCCACTTTCAGGAGGGGCTTGGGGGTATTGGCGGTGAGGGGCTGCATACGCTTGCCCAGCCCGGCCGCGAGAATCATGGCGCGCATTAGAATTCCAGGTCGAGTTTGTCTCTGGCAACCGGCAGAACAACTTCCCGGAACCAGCCAAGAAAGGCTTGCAGTTCCGGATACTTCTCTGCCACATCCAGAAAATAGCTGATAACCAGTGGGATATCGGCCAGATAGCGCGATTTCTTATCCCGTATATAAAGCCGGGAAAAGATACCCAACACTTTCAGGTGTCGTTGCAGGCCCATCAGGTCCATATCCCGCTGAAGTTGTGAAAACTCCAACTCCGCCGGCAGTACCTTGCTGGCCCGGGCAGCCTGATAATAATAGTCTGCCAGGGACTCGATGCTGTCATCATCCCAGCGGATATAGCAGTCCCGCAGCAGCGACACCAGATCATAGCTGTAGGCACCGGCTACCGCATCCTGAAAATCCACGATGCCGGGCACGGCCTCGGCAGGATAACGCTGCGGATCGGGGATCATCAGATTACGGGAATGATAATCCCGGTGCACAGCCACCTGGGTCTGATCCAGGGCCGCCTCTTCCAGGAACCTGTAAACAGCATCGATCAGTGCCTGATCGGTTTCACTCAGCTCTATGCCCAACAACTGCGGACAGAACCATTCGTGAAACAGGGCCATCTCCGCACGTAGCGCAGCCTGGTCATAGGGGGCAAGTCGCTTTTTATCAATGCCCGCCTGAAATTGCACCAGGGCATCGAGGGCGGCCCGGTAAAGCGCATCGATACGCTCGCGATCGTCATTCTTGCGTGCGGCCAGCAGGCTGTCCAGATAAAGGCTGTCGCCAAGGTCTTCCTGCAGAAGGAACCCCTGTTCGAAATCACTGGCGAAGACCTTGGGTGCCAGCACACCGGCATCACGAAACATATTGCAGACTCGCACGAAACGGGGATTGTCTTCATGCTCCACCGGGGCGTCCGTGGCAATAAAACTGTCCTGACCAGCCTGCAGACGAAAATAGCGACGAAAACTGGCATCGCCACTGACCGGGGTCAGGCTGGCCTCCTCCAGGGCGGGATCGTCCAGTAGCTGCCGCAGTACTCCCAGGGCCCAGCCCCGCAATTGTTCCAATCGTGTGTCTGTCACGCTCTCGCCTATCACCTCGCCGCCATCTGCGGCCTTGCTTTGCATTGATTCGGCAATGAATTATCATGCCTGTGCATTCTGTGCTGCGTCCAGAAGACGTCGGCTACACCCAATAAGTCGGTTTCAGGCCGCATTTGTTTATCTGCTCACGAGCCACCATCCCACCATGCCCAGACTCGCCCCTCTGAACGCCAAAAGTCTGTCGTTCAGCAGTCCCGATTCGACTGGATTGCGCAAGTGTGGACCAGCTCTGCTGCTTATCGTATCGGCCGGGTTGTTATTGAGCTTGCCGCTGAATTCGGCCACTGCCCAACGGGGCCAGTTCAATTGCCGGCCCAATGCAAGCGGGGATGGCTGGATCTGTGAGCAAAGTGCAGCGGGACAGACTGCCCCCACAAGGCCCGCCGCCCCGGCAGACTCTCCTGCCACCTCTGTCCCCCCTGTTCCTCCTATTCCCTCTGCTCCCTCTGCCCCGGCAGCGGCCGAGCCTGCGGACGTGGCAAGCCGGCAGCGAGCGATTGCTCCCGAACCGACCCAGCCCGAACAAGCCCGGCCCGAAGCAGCAGCCGAAAGCTTCCGTCCCGACTCATCCGCCCAGCTGGCACCCGGCACAGTGCCTCTGGACTGGTATCCGCGGGAATCCCTGACCCCGGATCAGGTGGCTCAGATCGCGCCCTATTGCTGCGGTGCCTTTATCGACCCATTGGCGGACCTGGCCAATACCGACAATGACCCGGTCGAGGCCGCCATGGAATTCACTGCCAGCGATGGCTTGTCGCAAATCAGCCAGAACCTGCTCAATATCGACGGCGATATTGTTGTCAGCCAGGGTTACCGGCAGATCCGCAATGACAACAGCACCACCATCAACCGCGGTGACAACACCGTCTCCATGCAGGGTAATGTGGAGTTCCGTGAACCCGGCCTGTTGCTCACCGGCGATTCCGCCTTTATAGACAGTAACAACCGCGTCAACCGGGTCACCAGCGCCAGCTATGTGCTGCATGACTTCGGCGCCCACGGCGATGCCAGCAGTATTGTCTACAATGCCGAAACCGACCTGGTGAGCATTGAAAACGGTGAATTCAGCCGCTGCGAACCGGGTAGTGAATTCTGGAGCCTGCGTGCCGACAGCATCACTCTGGACCAGCAGGCCGGCCGCGGCTATGCCCGCAAGGTCAGTCTGCGACTGGGGGATGTGCCGGTTTTCTATTATCCCTTCACCCTGCCATTTCCGCTGGGTGATGAGCGCATCTCCGGCTTCCTCGCCCCCAGCACCGGCAGCACCCGCACGGGCGGCTTCGATTTCGAATTGCCCTATTACCTGAACCTGGCACCCCATTACGATGCCACCATTGCCCCACGCCTGATTTCCGACCGGGGCGTCATGGCCAGTGTCGAGGCCCGCTATCTGGCCAGTTGGTCCATGAATACCCTCAACATGTCACACCTGGCCGGCGATGATCTCTTTGATCCGGCTACTGTGGATCAGCCCGGCAGCGACTCACCGCCAGTGGCGGATCGCTGGTTTGTGGGCTATGAACATCAGGGCCGGCTCGGGCGTAACTGGTCCACCTATGTGGACTATAACGCCGTCAGTGACAGCGACTACTTCTATGACCTTGGCAGCAGCGGCCTGAATGTCACCAGTCAGACCCATCTTAATCGCTACGGCCGTCTGCAGTACAACAATGACTGGCTGCGCGCCGGCGTGGCAGTGCAGCGCATCCAGATCATTGATCCCGTTGTCGCCGCTGCCGACATCAACAAGCCTTTCGACCGCATGCCGCAGTTTTACTTCGACACCGACAGTTATCTGGCCGGCGGCTTTGGAATAGGATTGACGGGTCAGGTCACTTCTTTTGACAGGGAACTGGACCCGGACCGCCTGTCCGCCAGCATGATCGACAACGGCGCACTGGTCACCGGCGAGCGCCTGAATCTTGAGCCGGAAATCAACTGGTCAATGGAAAATCCGGGCTGGTTTCTGCGCACCGCGGCCAAATACAAATACACCGAATACCGCCTCAGCAACCAGGTCCAGGGCAGTCAGGACAATCCCGATGTGGGGGTTCCCGTATACACTGCCGATACCGGCCTGATCTTCGAGCGCAGCACCGGCTCTGGTGTACAAACCCTGGAACCACGCCTGTTTTATCTCAACAGTGCCTATGAAGATCAATACACACTGCCACTGTTTGATACATCGCGGCTCAACTTCAGTTTCAACCAGCTGTTTCGTGATGACCGTTTCAGTGGCGGTGACCGCATTGGCGATGCCGAGCAGCTCAGTGCTGCCATCACCAGCCGCTTTCTTGATGCCCGGGGTCAGGAACGGGCCCGGGTCAGTCTGGGCCAGATTCACTATTTCGAGGATCGCCGGGTGCATCTGGCCACGCCACTGCAGAACTGGGTTCCTGCCGATCAGGCATTTGCCGATCAGTCAGCCCTGGCAGCCGAGCTGGCCTTTCGCCTGGGCGATAACTGGCTTTTCAATGGCGATGTGCAGTGGCATGAAGAACGCCAGGAAGTGGATGAGAGCAATGTGCAACTGCGCTATCACCAGAATGACGATCGCCTGTTCAATCTTGCCTATCGCTATAAACGGGTGATCAACTCCCCACTGTTTTCATTGCCCGCCGGCGTCGATCCCCGTATCGAACAGACCGATCTGTCCGGGGTCTGGCCCCTCAACGACAACTGGACTGTGCTGGCGCGCTGGAACTATGACCTGAGCAATGAGCGCAATCTGGAGAGTTTTGCCGGCCTGCAATGGCGCAATTGCTGCGCCACCATCCGCCTGGTAGCCCGGGAGTGGGTTGACGAAAACGAATTGTTTGTTCCTAATAGTGAACCCAACCGCGGTATTTTTGTCCAATTCACACTCAATGGCCTTGGCAATATCGCCGGTGGCGGCCTCAGCAACCTGTTGCAGGACAGCATCTGGGGATTTCGTGACACAGAATTCGAGTAATTATGAGCGTATTTACAGTTAAGAGGCACTGGCAGCTATTGTTGCTGTGCCTGATCACCGCAGTATCCAGCCTGTCAGTGCAGGCCCAGCAACGCCAACTCCTGGACCGGGTGGTGGCCATCGTCGATGAAGACGTGGTCCTGCTCAGCGAGCTGGAAAACCGTCTGGCCGAAGTGCGCCGTAATTCGGCAGCCTCGGGCCGCGAACTGCCGCCAGCCGGTCAGTTGCGCGAAGAAGTGCTGGACACCCTGATTCTCGAGAACATCCAGTTACAGATCGCCAATCGCGCCAGTATTCGCTATGACGATGACACCATTAACCGGGTGCTGGGCAATATGGCCCAGAACAACAATATGACATTCGACGAGTATGTAAGCACCCTGGAAGAAGCCGGTGCCTATCTGCAAACCCGTGAGGAAGTGCGCAAACAGCTCACCATTCAGGAACTGCAACGTGGCCTGGTGAATTCCCGTATTGCTGTCACCGAACAGGAAATCAACAATTTCCTCAATTCGGAGATGGGCCGCGAAGTGATGGCCGCTGACTACCTGGTGGATCATCTGGTAGTGCTGGTGAATGCCGCCGACACCCCGGAGAGCCGCGAAGACAAGCTGCGCTATGCCGCCGATCTGGTGAGCCGCATCCAGGATGGCTCCAGTTTGCCGGAAGTCGGCACCCAGGCCCTGCAACAACAGCAGTATCCCCTGGACAGCACCAATTTTGGCTGGCGCAAGGCAGCCGCCCTGCCCAATCTGTTTTCCGACCTGGTGGACGACATGGCCATTGGTGACGTGGAAGGCCCCATCGAAGCAGGCAATGGCTTCCATGTTATTCAACTGGCGGATAAGCGCGGTGGCACCGAGCAGCTGGTCAAGCAGACCAATATTCGCCACATCATGCTGACCCCCAATGAGATTCGCACCGAGGAGCAGACCCTGGAGGAGATCCGGGAACTGCGCCAGCGCATTCTCGACGGTGAGGACTTCGCCACCCTGGCCCGCCAGAACTCCGATGATGCCTCGTCGGTGGTAGCCGGTGGTGATCTGGACTGGGTCAATGAAGGCGGCATGCCGCCGGAAATGCAGGAAGTGGTAGATAGCCTGGAAGTCAATGAACTGAGCGAGCCCTTTCGCACCGACACCGGCTGGCATATTGCCGAAGTGCTGGACCGGCGCGAGCAGGATCTCAGTCGTCAGTACACCCGCAATCAGGCGGCCAATGCCCTGCGCAACCGCAAGTTTGATCTCGAGCTGCAGAACTGGCTGCTGGAAATTCGCGAAGAAGCCTTCGTCGAAATCGTCGAATAGCATCCGGGGCATGCACCATGACCCATCGCATCGCAATCACCGCCGGTGAACCGGCCGGCATTGGCCCTGATCTTTGTGTAGCCATTGCCCAGCAACCACCCGCCGATGCCGAACTGGTAGTGATTGCCGACCCGGACCTGCTGACGGCCCGGGCTGCCGCCCTGAATCTGCCCCTTAAAATTAAAGCCTTCAACCCGCAGCTACCGCCAGGCGCCACTGCGGCAGGCGAGTTAACTGTGCAAACGGTACGGCTTGGCAAACCGGTGGTCGCCGGCCAACTGGATGCCGACAATGCCGAATACGTGCTGCAGACCCTGCGCACCGCCGTCGATCTGGCGCAGCAAGGCCAGGTGGAAGCCATGGTCACCGCCCCGGTACACAAGGGCATTATCAATGAAGCCGGCATCGCCTTTACCGGCCATACCGAATTCCTGGCAGATTATTGCCAGCGCCAGCTTACCGTGATGATGCTGGCCACCGAAGGCCTGCGCGTGGCCCTGGCCACCACCCATTTACCGCTGGCAGCAGTGCCCGGGGCCATCACCCCTGACTTGCTACGCACCATCATCCGTATTCTCAATGACGACCTGAAGAGCAAATTTGGTATCGCCGCGCCGCGCATACTGGTTTGCGGCCTCAATCCCCACGCAGGTGAAGGCGGGCATCTGGGGCGGGAGGAAATCGAGGTGATTGAGCCGGTACTGGAAGCATTGCGCGGCGAGGGCCTGCAATTGACGGGCCCCCTGCCCGCCGACACCCTGTTCACCGACAAATATCTTAACCATGCCGACGCCGTGCTTGCCATGTATCACGATCAGGGCCTGCCGGTGTTGAAGTTCAAGGGCTTTGGTCGCGCCAGCAATATCACCCTGGGCCTGCCCATCATCCGCACCTCGGTGGATCACGGTACGGCCCTGGACCTGGCGGCAACCGGCAAGGCCGACAGTGGTAGTCTCTACCATGCCATTGCCACCGCCATTGAAATGGCTGCCCATTTCAACAACAGCGAAGACCGCCCATGAAAGAGACTCCCGTGCAAATGAGCAACGGCAAAGCCCACCAGGCCCGCAAGCGCTTTGGTCAGAATTTCCTCCATGACCGCGACATTATCGAGCGCATCATAGCCACCATAGGCGCCAGTGCCGAGGATCAACTGCTGGAAATCGGCCCTGGACAGGCGGCACTGACGGATCTACTGGCGGAAAGCGGTGCGCGGCTCGATTGTGTGGAGCTGGACCGGGATCTGGTGAAGTATCTCAAGCAGCGATTTCTGGGCAATGAGCGGGTCACCATTCATCAGCAGGATGTACTGAAATTTGACCCTCGCACACTGCGCCCTGAGCCCCATGGCCTGAGGGTAGTGGGTAACCTGCCCTACAATATTTCCACGCCGGTGATCTTCCATTTGCTCAAACACCACGGCCTCATCAGGGACATGGTGTTCATGTTGCAACTGGAAGTTATCCAGCGCATGGTGGCGGGCCCTGACGATAAAGCCTATGGCCGCCTGGGCCTGATGCTGCAGTATTACTGCCAGGTGGAGCATCTGTTTAATGTCCCCTCCGCCGCCTTCACGCCGCGCCCGAAAGTGGTCTCCGCCATCGTTCGTCTTACCCCACACCGGGAAATGCCGCTCACCGCCAAAGATCCGGGTTGTCTGGAGACCGTGGTGCGCACGGCCTTCAATCAGCGCCGCAAGACCTTGAAAAACAGCCTCAAGCCACTATTTTCTACAGAGGCAATGGCGCAATTGCCGATCGACACCAGTTTGCGCCCGGAAAACCTTTCACTGGCAGATTACGTATTGGTAAGTGACAAGCTCAGTGAACTGCAAAGCCAGAACCCGGAGGCTTGATCAGAGGTTTGCCGGTGAGCTCTCACTGAGCTGGGGTTGTTTTTCAACGAGGACAGGCAATGACTCAATCAGATTGCATCGATATTCATGTGGATACCCAGTACCTGCAGGATCATTCCGATCCACAGGCGGGCCGCTATGCCTTTGCCTACACTATCTTCATCACCAACAAGGGACCGAAAACCGTCAAGTTGCTGAATCGTCACTGGCAGATTACTGATGACAACAACCAGGTTGAGGAAGTCCGCGGTCCTGGCGTGGTAGGCCAGCAGCCGGTTATCGACCCCGGCCAGTCTTTCCACTACACCAGTGGCGCGGTACTGCGCACCGAGACCGGCACCATGCAGGGCAGCTATGAAATGCAGGCTGCCGATGGCAAGTTGTTCGAAGCCGCCATTCCACCGTTCCTGCTGGCACCGCCCCACACTGTTCACTAGGCGCAACAGCGCCGCCATCGTCTGCAAGTTCCGGATCAGCTGTTATACTGACCGGGAATTTCCAGCAGACGTTTTTCATGAGCACTTATGTAGTAGGAGATATTCAGGGCTGTTACAAGGCTCTGCGCAAACTCCTGAAAAAAATCAGTTTTGTGCCGGGCAAGGATCGCCTCTGGTGTGTTGGCGATCTGGTAAACCGCGGCCCCAAGTCTCTGGACACCCTGCGCTATTTGCGTGACATGGATTCCAGCATTCGTGTCGTGCTGGGCAATCATGACCTGCACTTTATCGCCATCTTCGAAGGCGCCGCACCGGCCCGTGGCAAAGACAGCCTCGATCAACTGCTGGCTGCTCCGGACTGTGAGCAATTGTGCGACTGGCTGCGCTTCAAACCTCTGGCCTATTACGATTCGGTGCATACCAATGAAGGTTTCGAACATTTCCTGATGATCCACGCCGGCGTCGCGCCGCAATGGAATTTGGACAAGACTCTGCAACTGGCGGCCGAAGTTGAGCTGGAGCTGCAGGGCCCGGACTACCGGGAATTCCTGACGGCCATGTATGGCAACGAACCGATTCGCTGGCAGGACCGGCTCAGCGGCCAGGCGCGCCTGCGCACCATCACCAATTACCTCACCCGGGTGCGCTTCTGCGATGACATTGGCAGCCTGCGCCTGGATATCAAGGAAGGCCTCTGCGCCGCTCCGGAAGGCTTCAAACCCTGGTTTGAGTATGAAAAGATCACCCCGGAGACTACAATCCTGTTCGGTCACTGGGCCGCGCTGGAAGGCAAAACCAATCGTGCCCATGTCTACGCTCTGGACACCGGCTACGTCTGGGGCCGCGAACTCACTGCCCTGCGCCTGGAAGACAAACAGCGCTTCAGTGTCAGTAACAGTTGAATCCGGCGGACACAGCCATGGAAATCTATCTCGTCGGCGGTGCCGTACGTGACAAGCTGCTCGGACTCCCGGTCAAAGATCGGGACTGGGTGGTGGTGGGCGGCTCTCCCCGGGCCATGCTGGACCTGGGCTACCGCCAGGTAGGCAAGGACTTCCCGGTGTTCCTGCACCCCGAAAGCAATGAAGAGTATGCCCTGGCCCGCACCGAGCGGAAAACCGCGCCAGGTCACACAGGATTCAGCTTCGACACTTCTGAGTCCGTTAGCCTGGAAGAAGACCTTCAGCGCCGCGATCTCACCATCAATGCCATTGCCGAGGACAGCGAAGGCAAACTGGTGGACCCCTACGGCGGCGTGGCAGATTGTGAAAACCGCATCCTCAGGCATGTCTCCGACGCCTTCAGTGAAGACCCCCTCAGGGTATTGCGGGTGGCCCGCTTTGCGGCCCGCTTTGCCCACCTGGGATTTCGTGTGGCCGAGGACACCAATGCCCTGATGCGCAAAATGGTAGCCAGTGGCGAGTTGGAAGCTCTGGTCGGAGAACGGGTCTGGACCGAGATGCACAAGGCTCTGGTGGCCGCATCCCCGGCCGAATTTGTGCGCGTGCTGCGGTACTGCAATGCCCTGGCGATTATCCTGCCGGAAGTGAATGACCTGTTCGGCGTTCCACAACCGGAAAAATACCACCCGGAAATCGACACCGGCATACACACCCTGATGTGCCTGGAACAGGCCCGCAAGCTGAGCGATGACAGCGCCGTGCTCTATGCCACTCTGGTACATGACGTGGGCAAGGCCCTGACTGACCGTGATAACTGGCCCCGGCACATCGCCCATGAATCACTCGGCCTGAAAGCGCTGACCGCTATCGAACAACGCCTGCCACTGCCGAAGGAACATGCGGCCCTGGCGAGACTGGTCTGCGAACACCACACCAAATTGCATCGCATACAGGAGCTCAAACCTGCGACCCTGCTGAAACTGCTGGAAACCCTGGATGCCATTCGCCGGCCAGAGCGTCTGCAAAAATTCCTGCTGGCCTGTGAAGCCGATGCGCGAGGGCGAACCGGACTGGAGGACAGGAGTTATCCCCAGGGTCAGTATCTGTTGACTGTGCTTGAAGCAGCGAACAATATCGACATTCCAGCCCTGCTGGCGGAGCATGCCCAGGGCGACCCCAAAGCGCTCATTGCCCGCGCCCGCCTTGAGGCCATTACCGACAGGGTCACGGCGCTGCGCAAGTCAGAGGCAGACCAACATGACAGCGACAGACATTGACGCAAAGGTAGTGCTGATCACCGGTGCCGCCAAACGCATCGGCGCAACTATCGCTCGCTATTTTCATGCCAGGGGCTTTCGGGTCATCATTCATTACAACCATTCCCGTGAAGAAGCCCGAGCGCTGGAGCAAAGCCTGAACCAACAGCGCAATGCCTCGGCCGAAATACTGCGCGCCGACCTCACCAGCACTGTGGATGTGGACCGTCTGGGCCAGGAGGCTCTGAGCCGCTTTGGCCGACTGGATGTGTTGCTCAATAATGCCTCGTCTTTTTACCCAACGGACCTCGGCCAATGCACTCGCGGGCAATGGGATGACCTCATGGACAGCAACTTGCGGGCGGCCTTTTTTCTGTCCCAGGCCCTGGCCAATGAACTGGCCAGCCGCCAGGGTGCCATCATTAACATCGTCGACACCTATGCCGACTCGCCCCTGGCCCACTATCCGATCTACAGCATAGCCAAGGCCGGACTAAAGGCCATGACCAAATCCCTGGCCCTCGAGCTGGCACCCAATATTCGCGTCAATGGCGTGTCACCTGGCGCTATTTTATGGCCACCCGGACTCATGGATGACGATGATCCACTGGTACAGGAGAAGCGTGACAAGGTATTGAAGGACATCCCCCTGGGCCAGCTCGGCAAGCCTGAGCAGATCGCCAGTCTCTGTTATTTTCTGGCTACCGATGCCAGCTATGTCAATGGCCAGGTGATCAAATGCGATGGTGGACGCAGCCTCGTATAAACAGCTGACCCAACACAAGGACAAGGAGTACAAAGGAGCCCCCAATGCTGACTGTTTATGGCGACATACAATCCGGTAACTGCTACAAGATCAAATTACTGCTCAGCCTGCTGGGCCGCGAGCACCACTGGCAACACGTGGATATTCTCAAGGGTGAGAGCCGCAGCGAGTCCTTTCTGGCCAAAAATCCCAACGGCAAGATCCCCCTTTTGGAGCTGGAAGACGGACGGGTGGTGGCCGAATCCAATGCCATTCTGAATTATCTGGCCCAGGGCAGCGACTTCCTGCCAGATGAGCGTTACCAGCGCGCCCTGGTGCTGCAGTGGCAGTTCTTTGAGCAATACAGCCACGAGCCCTATATTGCCGTGGCGCGCTATATCAACAAATATCTGGACCTGCCCGCAGACCGCGAAGCGGAGTACCGCAGCAAACAGGAAGGCGGCCACCGGGCCCTGACGGTCATGGAAAGACAATTGGCACTCAGCCCTTTCCTGGTTGGCGATCAATTGACCATCGCCGACATCTCACTGTATGCCTATACCCATGTCGCCCATGAAGGCGGTTTTGATCTGTCCGCTTATCCGGCCCTTAACATCTGGCTGGAGGTGATTGCCGCCATGAAGGGCTATGTGAGGATGGATGGGGAGATGGATACAGGGAATTAACACGGAGCCCTGAAGCCAGGCTAGGGGTTCCAGTTGAACGCCACGGGCCACAGAGACTGGCGTGACTTGTCATAGTCCTGCCAGAGCCTGGCGTAACTGAGCCCCGTGGGCGGATGCAGCTCGTCCGGTAACAGTTCCGCCAGTGGTTGCAGCACGAAGGCATTGCGAGTGATCTCTTCCCGCGGCAACTTCAGGCCTGCCTCGGCACCATCACAGTCGCCGTAGCAGAGAATATCCACATCAATCACCCGACCGGAAAATCTGGGAGCACTGCGATCCCGGCCCATGCGATCCTCCAGCTCTTTCAGATATTGCTTGATCTCTGCCAATGGCTCGTCGGTATGGGTGGCCAGCACCAGATTAAGAAAATTGTCACCCTCAAAACCGACGGCTTCACTTTCATAAACCGAAGACAGTTCCACCTCGCCAAAATGCTCGCGCAGGGCCGCCACGACCCGACGCACATTATTGGCCGGGTCGATATTGCTACCAATACTAAGAGAGAGAAGTGGCACGGTTTCGCCAGTCTATGCGGGCCTGTTGCCCCGCTCGATGATGACACCGACATCGGTGGAGCCGGTAACGGCCCCGGGCTTGCCCAGTTGCAGCTTCACCCAGGGTACCTTGAATTCAGTGAGCACGATTTCGGCCACCCGCTCTGCCAAGGTCTCTACCAGGAAAAACTCCGAGGCTTCGACAAAATCAATCAGGCGTTTGGCCACCGACTTGTAGTCCAGGGCGTCCTCAATGGCATCACTGGCGGCGGCACGGCGATTATCCGTGGCCATCTCCAGGTTCAGGCACACCAGCTGTCGTTGCTCCCGCTCCCAGTCAAAGATGCCAATGATGGTTTTGATTTCGAGATCGCGTATATAAACAATATCCATGTATTCGCCCTGTTGCCCGACTAAACCTGGCCAGCTGTATCAGTTTGATGAATGGCCGGCAATGACTCCAGCGACCAGCGTGGCCTTGCCTCGATAGCCAGATCCGAACTCTGCCCGGCCAACAGACGCCGACAACCGGCATAGGCAATCATGGCGCCATTGTCGGTGCAGTATTTGGGCTGGGCGTAGAACAGACGGCCGTCCACTTTCGCCACCGCCGCTTCCAGCACTTCCCGCAGTCGGGTATTGGCACTGACCCCCCCGGCAATGATCAGGCGCTGCAAGCCGGTATGCTCCAGGGCACGGCTGCATTTGATGGACAGGGTCGACACCACCGACTCCTGAAAGGCATGGGCAATATCGGCACGGGTCTGTGAGTCCAGATTGCCCTGCTCATCGCTGTGCTCGGCGATGGTATTGCGGACAAAGGTTTTCAGGCCGCTGAAACTGAATTCCAGGCCCGGCCGGTTAATCATGGGGCGGGGGAATTTAAAACGCCCTGCTTCCCCCTCCAGAGCCAGTTTCGCCACATGGGGGCCACCGGGATAGGGCAGGCCCAGCATCTTGCCTACCTTGTCGAAAGCTTCTCCGGCGGCGTCATCCAGAGACTCCCCCAGCACTTCATATTCCCCGATGGCATCCACCCGCACCAGTTGCGTATGGCCACCGGACACCAGCAAGGCTACAAAGGGAAAATCCGGCGGCTCCGCTTCCAGCATGGGGGCCAGCAGATGGCCTTCCATATGGTGCACGCCAATGGCTGGCACATCCCAGCCCATGGCCAGGGACCGACCCACCGACGCCCCCACCAACAGGGCGCCCACCAGACCGGGGCCCGCGGTATAGGCCACACCGCCGATATCCGCATCCTTGATACCGGCCTCGTCAATCACCTGTTGAATCAGGGGCAGGGTTTTGCGGATATGATCCCGTGAGGCCAACTCGGGAATCACGCCACCGTATTCGGCATGAATTTCCACCTGGCTGTACAGCGCATCCGCCAGCAGGCCCCGCTCACTGTCGTAAAGGGCAATGCCGGTCTCGTCACAGGAAGTCTCGATTCCCAGTACTATCAAACCCTTCTCCTGATGGCTGTTCAATTGCGGGCCATAGCTGCCTGGCTGGCCGATCCGAACGTGCTCAGGGGCAGGCAGCGGTTAAAAGGTGGCTATCATGCCAAATAACGGGCCATTTCCCAATGCTGAAGTGCAACAAGCGAATAAAGGTTTGCCTGACTTTCTTCAGACCGCCGTCTCCAAGCCCAGATGTTCAACAAATGGTTCAAAGTCACGATCCAGAAACAACAAGGGCAAGCCCTCCTCAATGCAGAAGCTGGCGATAATGACATCGGCAGTTTTACGTACGGTAATTCCACGCTTTCGTAGCTGCCGATAATAACTGGCGCAGCGATCTGCAGCTGCCAGCCCCAAGAGCGGATAAATACTCAGCGCCGAAAGATGCCGCCTGGCAATTTCATAATCCCGGTCATTGCGAAAACCCTGCAGAATTTCCAGATAAATGAGATCACCTATCGCGACCCTGCCTTCATAGAGTGCCCGGTCCAGGGCATCAGTGTGGGCATGTTGCTGCCCGTTGAAATAGTCGATCCAGACACTGGTATCCACCAGAATCACTGCTCACCCCGCATCTCATCGAGTTCACCCTGCCATTGAAGCTGGCCGCGCAGCTCGCGCAAGCGGCGTTGTTCACCTCGCGCCACCAGCAGCCTCAAGCCCTGCTCCACTGCCTCTTTCTTGCTGCGACAGCCGCTTACCGCCAACGCCTCTCGCATTAGCTCATCATCAATCACTATATTGGTCCGCATGACAACGCCTACCCTTTATGATGTGTATAGTTAAGATTTATATACACATACCGCGGTAAGCTCAAGCTCCAGACTGAACCCGGTATATCACCGCCACACAGTCTTGCCTTTCTTCAATACAGGCCCTGGCAGGGCGATTACCAAAAAGCCAGGCAATCTGCCTCTAAAACGGCGGAATCCTTTGCAATTCGGGCCTCAGACCATTAAGATACGCACCCTCTTGGCCCCGGGTCTCCGAAATACGCGGGATTCAGGCCGGAACAAACATTGGAATAGCATTTTAAGGTAGGTGTTTTTACAACATGCCCCAGGTCAAACTAAAGGAAAACGAGCCTTTCGACGTCGCTCTGCGCCGCTTCAAGCGCTCCTGCGAAAAGGCTGGCATCCTGGCCGAAGTTCGTCGCCGTGAGTTCTACGAGAAGCCCACTGCCGTGCGCAAGCGCAAAGCCGCTGCCGCAGTCAAGCGTCATCTCAAGAAGGTCCAGCGCGAAAGCCGTAGAAGCCAACGCCTGTATTAATCGGGAAAGTGACCGCTAACCCCGGTCACTGCCATCCCCCTCGGACTCTCATCATCCGGTAGAGCTCTATGTCCGAAAGCCCTCTCAAACAGCAGATCACCGAAGCCATGAAGGCTGCCATGCGCGCCAAAGACAAGCCGCGCCTGACTGCTGTGCGCCTGGTTCTGGCTGAAATCAAGAAAGTCGAAGTGGATGAGCGCATCGATCCCGATGATGCCCGCATCACGTCTATTCTCGACAAAATGGTCAAGCAACGCCGCGACTCCATCAAGCAGTATCAGGATGCCGGCCGTGACGAACTGGCCGCCACTGAACAGGCCGAGATTGATGTCATCCAGGAATTCCTGCCCTCGCAACTGAGTGAAGCCGAGATCGAAGCCATTGTCCAGGAAGCCGTCGCCAGCACCGGCGCCGCCTCCATGCAGGACATGGGCAAGGTCATGGCCCAGGTCAAACCGCAAGTAGTAGGCCGTGCCGACATGGGCATGGTGAGCCAGAAGGTCAAGGCTGCTCTGGCCTGAACCCTGCATTGGGGCCTGTCGCCACCGCCCGTTTAAGTCCTGTCAATTTCCAGCGCCCTCACTTATTATCCTCCCATTCAATAAAAATCCTGACGAACAGGAAGGGAGGAGATTTATGCGATCTCGCCATTGGCTGGCACTCAGCGTTGCCGCCGTCATGACTTTCACCGCCTGGCTGGTTGTTCCCGCCGCCGCCCATCACGCCAGCGGCCCGTTCTATGACCCGGAAACCCGGGTGGAATTCGAAGGCACTGTCACCCGCTGGGTATTCCGCAATCCTCACGCTTTCCTGTTTCTCAATGTCGAAAACGACGATGGTTCCGTCACCGAATGGCAGGTGGAACTGGGCGCACCGGTCAGCATCCGCCGGGCTGGCTGGACCCCCGATACCCTGGCCATTGGCCAACGGGTACTGGTAAGCGGTAACCGTTCCCGCGCCGAAGGCTCTCACGGTGTCTGTTGTGTGCGCATGACCCGCCCGGATGGCCGCCCGGTTACCGAAGGCGGTGCCGTCGAAGAAGCAAACGTACGCTAGCGGGGCAAGGAGTCGCCATGAAAATACCAACCACAAAGCACTGTCTGCTGGCTCTCAGCCTGACACTCACTCCGTTAACAACAAGCACTGTCAGCAATGCCCAGGGGGATGCCGACATCCCCGATCTGTCGGGAATCTGGGACGGCGGTTTCAGCGCCAGGCCGGTGAACGGCGAAAACGTGCCCTGGGGTGAGGACAATTTCCCTCAGCTCAATGCCCGCGCCCTGGCCTATCAGGAAACCTGGGAAGAGATCATGGCACCGAAGTACGATTGCCAGCCCGCCTCCTCCCCCGCCATTCAGTACGACCCCTATGCCATGCAGATAAGCCAGTGGCCGGATCGGGTGCTGTTCCGTTATGAGAAGGACGATCAATTACGCACCGTCTGGCTGGATGGCCGTGAACCCCATGCCACCGACTACAGCCTGCAGGGTTTCTCGGTGGGCTATTACGAAGACGGGGCCCTGCATGTGCGCACCACCCACTTCGTATTCGACATCGCCGGCTTTGACGACTACAACGGCATCCCCAGTTCGGCCCAGAAAGTGGTCACTGAAAAATACTGGATCGACGGCGAAGACCTGCGCATGACCCTCACCGTGGAAGACCCGATGTTTCTCGAGGCCCCGGCGTCCTACACCACCCGCTGGTTGCCGGCCGCTGAGGACTATCGTCTGCAGCCCTATGACTGCGACCCGGAAGCGGCCCGTGCCTCAGTGCGCTTTTATCCCTCCAAATATGATTAGTGTCGACCAGAAAGCAAACAGAAAAATAAACGGGGCCGATGCCCCGTTTTTTTTATGATTTTCTGGCCATTCCCTGTCTAGCCAGTACCGATATAGGGTATCAGGCGACCGAACAGCAACACTCCCAGCCAGGCTAGCAGCGACACTGAAGCTGATAACTTCTGAAAGGGCTGTTCGGCAGTTGCCGGGCCCTGCCCTGCTCTAACAATAAGCATATGGTGCAGAGCGGCATTACAGCCGGCCACAACAATCAGGGTCATCTTGATCTTGAAGGCGATATTGGCGGAGTAGCGAGCAGGATCACCGAAGTAGAACAGCAGCCCGGTGACAAGATTGACAGCAAATCCCAGCATCACCAGAGGCAGCAACCGATTCACCCGCGCCTGGGCAATGGACGCGAAGCAGCCCAGCATCCGCAGGTCCACCAGCAACAGGCCGCCGAAGAGCAGGGACAACCCAATGAAATGCAGAATTTCCAGCACCGGCCACAGCCAGTAGGTGGCGGATATCCACTGATTGAGGCTGCTATCCAGGGCGATGCTGGCAAACTGATTCCACATGGCTCTAACCCAGGTAGGCAATCAGCCGGCCGGCGATAATGGCCGCCAGCCAGCACAGTAATGAGACTCCGGCCAACAGCCGGGTCCTGTTGTCCACGGCCTCAGCGGCAATTCCCCGCAACCGCCGCTGGATCAGCACCGCCAGCACCATGCCCAGCAGGATAAAACTGATCTTTAAACGAAAGGCGGTGCTGATGGCGAAGAGAGTGGCCTGGGAAGAAAACAGCATCAAGCCGGAGATGGCATTGAGGGCAAAGCCGGCCCAGGCCAGGCGGGCCGGTTTGATAAAATCCCCGGGGGCCGGATTACGCAGCAGGCCCAGCAGACGCAGATCGCGCATCAGGAACACCCCCACCACTACCGCCAGGCCAGTGATATGCAGGGCCAACAGTGACGGATAGGCATACAGCGACAAGCCCACCCACTGTGCAATCCCTGTACTCTCCAGCCAAAGCAACACGGCTGCTCCTGATTTTGATTGTTATTCTGGCGCCAGAGCATAAGCCACTTTGTCAGACTTTGCATCAGGTCGCCGCAAAGCCGGTCAGTTCCGCTACAATAGCCAATTGCAATATTCTCAGGACGCCTCTGCCGAGGCTGTGTTACATGGCCGGACTCATCCCGCAAAGTTTTATCGACGACCTGCTGCACCGGGTCGATATCGTCGAGGTTATCGACAAGCGGGTGAGCCTGAAAAAGGCCGGCAAGAACTACACCGCCTGCTGCCCTTTCCACAATGAAAAGACCCCTTCCTTCAGTGTGCAACCCCAGAAGCAGTTCTATTACTGTTTCGGCTGTGGCGCCGGCGGCAACGCCATTGGCTTCATCAAGGAATTCGACGGCGTCGATTTTCCCCAGGCGGTGGAAATCCTGGCCCGGGATGCGGGCCTGGAAGTGCCGCGGGAGGAATCAAAGGCCGAGGCCAAACGTCACTCCCAGAACAACAAGCTGCTGGATTTGCTGGAAAAAGCCAGTGGCTACTATCAACAACAATTGCGCAAGCACCCCAAAAAGGACGAAGCCATTAACTACCTGCGTGGCCGTGGCCTCAGCGGTGAAGTGGCCAGGGATTTTGGCCTCGGCTATGCCCCGCCGGGCTGGGACAATCTGCTGACGGAACTGGGAGGCAGTAGCGAGGTGGATCTGCTGCTGGAAAAAGCCGGCCTCACCATTCGCAAGGAAAACCCCAAAGAGGGCGACGACCGACTTTACTATGATCGCTTTCGCCAGCGCATCATGTTCCCCATCCGCGACAGTCGCGGCCGCACCGTGGCCTTTGGCGGCCGGGTGCTGGGGGATGACAAACCCAAATACCTGAACTCCCCGGAAACCCCGGTCTTCCACAAGGGCTCGGAACTTTACGGCCTTTATGAAGCGAAAAAGGCCAATAACAAATTCGAGCGCATCCTGATGGTGGAAGGCTATATGGATGTCATCGCCCTGGCGCAGATGGGCATTCGCAATGCCGTGGCCACCCTGGGCACCGCCACCAGTGACCGGCATATGATCCGCCTGTTCCGCCAGACGCCGGAAGTGGTGTTCTGCTTCGATGGCGATGAGGCCGGCCGCACCGCCGCCTGGCGGGCTCTGGAAAACACCCTGCCGCTGATGGAAGACGGCCGCCAGGTGCGCTTTCTGTTTCTGCCCGAGGGTGCCGACCCGGATACCTTCGTGCGCGAACACGGCAAGGACAAGTTCCTGCAGGCCGTGCTTGATGCCGCCCCGCTGGAAACCTTCTTCTTCGACAAACTGTCGGCCAATCTGGATTTGAACTCCATAGAGGGCAAGGCCCGCCTCAGTAATCTGGCGAAGCCCCTGATCCGCAAATTTCCCCGCGGTGTCTATGCCCAACTGATGCTGGACCGACTCTCGGAATTGCTGGGCATGGACAAGGAATCCATCGATGAGTTGTTAAAGCAAGCCCCACCGGAGCCGGCGAGTTCACCGCAGCCACCGCCTTTCGAACAGGCCCCCTACGACAGCGCAGCTGTGCCAGCGCCACCCTGGGGGGACTCGACTGATGAGGGCTATGGCCCGCCTTTTATGGAGCAGCAGGCTAGCGGCGCGGCTGCCGGCCAGAGTCGCAGGCCCACCATGGCTGGCCAGGGCTTGGCCCGCAAACGTCAGGCCAGCCTGCTGCGCAAGCCCAACAGCGTCAAGGCCATCGAATTGCTGCTGCGCAACCCGGAACTGGCCCTGGCCATCAAGGCCGACCTCGAACCCCTGCGCAATGCCGAGGATGAAAGCCGGCAATTACTGCTCTCACTCATTGAAATGGTGCAGTCCGACCCCCATACAGAGACCTATACCTTGCTTGGATACTGTTATGGCAGCAACCTTGGTGGCCAGCTCACGCAGCTGCTCAAGGACGAGAAAATTACGCCCGTAGAGGGCATGGAACAGGAATTTCTGCAGATAATCGACAACATATTGTCAGATATCCGGAAAAAACTGAATCTGCTGCAACTCAAGAATGAGCTGAAATCACGGCTCGGCGGGTCAAAAGATCAAAACTAATCAGCCGCTAATACGGTCTAATCACCAGGTATAAGGCGTATACAGACGCTGTATCCGCCGCTATAATGCCCGGCTGGCTTTTGAGCAGCCAAACAGAGCAAGCAGTAGCAGCAAAAATCCAAAATCATCAACCTGGCGCGCCCCCAGGAAGTCGAGAGTTCATGGCCCAGACGATAGCACCCCAGTCGAGTTTGAAAGCACTGATCGCCAAAGGTAAGGAGCAGAGCTACCTCACCTATGCGGAAGTGAACGACCACTTGCCGGAATCCATTTCCGATCCGGATCAGGTGGAAGACATCATTCAAATGATCAACGACATGGGCATCAAGGTATTTGAAGCGGCACCGGATGCCGACGCCCTGTTGCTCAACGACGACGACAGCGATGACGCCAGCGACGACGAGGTCGCCGCCGCCGAGGCTGCCGCCGCCCTGGCCGCCGTGGAAAACGAAGCCGGCCGCACCACCGACCCGGTGCGCATGTATATGCGCGAAATGGGTACCGTGGAGTTGCTGACCCGCGAAGGCGAGATCGTTATTGCCAAGCGCATCGAGGAAGGCCTGCGGGAACTGATGAAGGCCATGGCCCTGTTCCCCGGCACTGTCGAGCATGTGCTGAATGAATATGCCCTGATCGACAGCGAAGAGCGTCGCCTGAACGAGCTTATCACCGGCTATCTGGATACCGACGACAACGCCGAATACCCGCCTGCCGCCACCCCGGCCGCTAGCGATGATGCGGATAGTAAAAAAGCCAGCGACGACAGCGATGATGACGTCGATGACGACGATGACGATGAAGAAGCCAATGTCGGCCCGGATCCGGAAGAAGCCCGTATCCGCTTCACCGAACTGCGTGAGCAATACGAAGCCACTGCCGCCATCATTGCCAAGAAAGGCCGCGGCGACAAGAAAGCCGGCGATGAACTGGAGAAACTGGGCGAGCTGTTCAAGAGCTTCAAGCTGACACCGCGTCAGTTCGATCCTCTGCTGGCCCACATCCGTGCCGTACTGACCCGCGTGCGTCGCCACGAACGCGCCGTCATGAGCCTCTGTGTGCGCAGCGCCAATATGCCGCGCAAGACCTTTATCGAGTCTTTCCCCGGCAACGAGATCAACGAGAAGTGGATCGACAAGCATATTAAAGCCAAGGAGCCCTATTCCGAGCTGCTGGTGAATGTGAAGACCGAAGTACTGCGGGCCCAGAAGAAACTGCGCCTGCTGGAAGAAGAAACCGGCCTCACCATTTCCGAGATCAAGGACATCAACCGCCAGATGAGCATCGGCGAGGCCAAGAGCCGCCGTGCCAAGAAAGAAATGGTGGAAGCCAACCTGCGTCTGGTGATTTCTATTGCCAAGAAATACACCAACCGCGGCCTGCAGTTCCTGGACCTGATCCAGGAAGGCAACATCGGCCTGATGAAGGCGGTGGACAAGTTCGAATACCGTCGTGGTTACAAGTTCTCCACCTATGCCACGTGGTGGATTCGCCAGGCCATTACCCGCTCTATTGCTGACCAGGCCAGAACCATCCGTATCCCGGTGCATATGATCGAGACCATCAACAAGCTGAATCGCATCAGCCGCCAGATGGTCCACGAAAAAGGCCGCGAGCCCACCCCGGAAGAACTGGGTGAGCGCATGGACATGTCCGAGGACAAGGTGCGCCGCGTACTGAAGATCGCCAAGGAGCCCATCTCCATGGAAACCCCCATCGGCGATGATGAAGATTCGCATCTGGGTGATTTTATTGAGGACGCCACCGTGGACAGCCCGGTGGACAGCTCCATCGACGAAGGCCTGCGGGAAGCCACCAAAGACGTACTGGGCAGCCTCACCGCCCGCGAAGCCAAGGTACTGCGCATGCGTTTCGGCATCGACATGAACACCGACCACACCCTCGAGGAAGTGGGCAAACAGTTCGATGTCACCCGTGAGCGTATCCGTCAGATAGAAGCCAAGGCCCTGAGAAAGCTGCGTCATCCGACCCGTTCGGATCACCTGCGCTCCTTCCTGGACGAGTAAAACGCAGCACAACCCAAAACCCAAAACGCCCGGCTAAACAGCCGGGCGTTTTTGTTTGGGGACACTCACTGGGGGACACTGACAAAATAACAAATTAAGGCAAATCACTGGGGGACACTGACAAAATAAGCCCCACGCATCGCCTGGAAAGGCTGAAAAGCTCATGGTTCATCTTTTAGGGACACTGACAAAATAACCAGATAAGAGCACAGGTCGTTTGGGGAGTACTGACGAGATAAGCAATTCCGTCTAATAAGCGGAATTTGCTGACAACAACCAGCCATACATCAGTCTTAATTTGTTAATTTGTCAGTGTCCCCGGTTATTGTGTTCTGACAGCCCAGGACCTCACACCAATCCTGATTTGTTATTTTGTCAGTGTCCCCGTTGTTTGCATCTGTAATACTGGCGCAGTATTAGTACGCTAGAGTTCCAGACTGAAGTCACGCAAACACTTGAACAGGAACCTCAAGCCATGCGCAAGCTCATCACTCTGCAAGTCCTGATTTTGACTCTGTTGGCCCACGGCGCCATGGCCCAGCGTCTGGAATTGCCGGAATTCGAACCACTGGCTATCCAGAAAGAACGCGCCACAGAGATCGCCCGCTTCCCGGCCCGTGAAGCTGGCCAGGCTGCGGCCGCCGATGCCGGGCATTTCTATGCCATCGTCAACACCGCCATTGGTCAGTACGACAAGCAAAGTGGTGAACTGATCAAACGCTGGGCCAGCCCCAGACAGGGCCCCATCCGCCATTTGAACAGCTGTTATGCCCAAGGCAATGAACTCTACTGCGCCAACTCCAACTTCCCGGAAGTCCCCATGGCCAGCTCTCTCGAAGTCTTCAATACCGAGACCATGGAGCACAGCCGCAGCTATAGCCTCGGCATACTGGATGACGGCTCACTGACCTGGTACGACCGCCTGGGCGAGGGCTGGATTGCAGGCTATGCCCACTATGACGAAGACGGCGGCCTCAGCTTCAAGGATCACTCCTTCGCCACCATCAGTCGCTACGACAACGACTGGCGCCGCCTCGGTGGCTGGATGATCCCGGAAACCGTCATCGCCCGTATGCAACCCCATGCTGCCTCCGGCGGTGCCATCGGCCCCGACGGCCTGCTCTATCTGACCGGCCATGACCGCCCGGAGATGTATGTACTGGCGGCTCCCAAGATGGGTCCCAAGCTGGCCCACATCGCCACCATCGATATCGACATCGAAGGCCAGGCCTTCGCCTGGGACAGGAGCAGTGAGGAGCGCATCGTCTGGGGCATCAGCCGCCCCAACCGGGAAGTCCGCGCCTTCCGCCTGCCTAGCATCAATCTGCCGGAAGGCTATAGGCGTCTGACCGAGCTGTCCCAAAGCTTCCGCTAATAGCTTTCTTCCATTGGCGAACACTCGTAGCCTGGCAACTCAAGCGCCTTTCATTTGATATCAAATATCAGGTATCAAGTTGCTAAATTGCGCGTGTCCCCACCGCCAGATGGCGGCGCCCCCGATTCTGTGCTATTTCTGTCCCAATCTTTTCGACAATCCAGAGAACACAAGCAAGGACAGGTTTTATGCCCGGCATCGACATCAAAGACAAAGTCATCCTAATCACCGGCGCCAACCGCGGCATCGGCAAAGCCTTCGTACTCACCGCCCTGTCCCAGGGGGCAAAAAAGGTCTATGCCTGCTCCAGAGATGAAGCCAATCTGGCAGAGGTATTGGAAGCCGGCGGCGACAAGGTAGTGCCCATCACCCTGGATGTCACCAAACAGGAGCAGGTGGATGCCGCCGCCAGCCAGGCCACGGATGTGGAGATTCTTATCAACAATGCCGGTGTGGGTGCCAACCTGGACGCCCCGGTATCCGCCAGTACCAGCAGCGATGACAAGCGCATGCAACTGGAGCTCAACGTCAATTACTTCGGCATCGTCAAAATGGTGCGCGCCTTTGCCGGCACCCTGAAAAACAATGGTGGCGGCGCCATCGTCAATATCATCTCCATCGCCGGCCTCAGCAATTTCCCCTTCGCCCCCGGCTACAGCGCCAGCAAACACGCCGCCCACGCCATCACCCAGCACTTTCGCGCCGAACTGACCCGCAACAACACCCTGGTAGCCGGCGTCTACCCCGGCCCCATCGACACCGACATGGCCAAAGACCTGCCCTTCGACAAGACCTCACCGGAAGCGGTGGCAGAGCACGTCTATGCCGAACTCGCCAAGGGCAGCGAAGACATCTTCCCCGACCCCTTCGCCCAGGGCTTCGTGCAACAACTCGAAGCCGACCGCAAGGCCCTGGAAAAGGCCAATGCCGCCGTTCTTCAGAAATAAAATACCTGCCGGCCATTTTTCCTCCGCAGGATGACGCCTTGCCTGCTCCAGAGTACTCTCTGGCTAGCGGATCGCGGCAAACGCGGGCGATTTAATCACTTAACGGGCAGCAATTTAGCTGTTAAGTTGTCCGTCTCCCATTCGCGCTTGGTCGCGCCTGGCTTAAAGGAAACACAATATGAAAAAAACCATCTCCCACACATTTCTGGCACTGGCGGCAGCCACACTGGCCTCCTTCCCGGTCTTCAGCAGCGCTGCCGACGCCGTCGCCAAGGCAATCATCGAGAACCAGGGTATCGGTTTTTCCCGGGTCGACAACGGTCGTGTCATTGCCTATGACACCGTTGCCGCCTTCGAAAATCATCAGGTACTGGTTGCCGATTGCAGCTCATACAGCGTCGAGCACAAGGGCGTCACCTGGTGCTTCTCCAATGGCGAGAATCAGCAGCTATTTGAGGCCGCAATCAATGAAGGCCGCGAGAACTATATCCCCTTCGGCGGCGGCCATTGCTCCCTGGGCCTGGCCTTCGGCAACCTCACCGCCCGCGGCGATCCCCGCACCACTGTGCGCATCGGCAACCAGCTTGTCCTGAATGGCAATTTCGACGTCCGCAGCCGCTTTTTGCAGGACAGCGAACGTAACCTCGATATGGCCACCATACGCTACGAGTTAGCCGTCAAGGACGGCAGCCTGGAAGCGAACGATTAGGCAAACTAGTGTTTGGAATCAGACAGAGGGGCGCTATAATGCGCCCCTTCCTGGTTTTGGGGTCAGCGATTTTCTGCTAAATTACTGATTCCGCTGGAGCTTTTCGATCCATTCGAAGGGCTTTGGCACAGCCAGAGCGTCGTAATCGAGGCGTGGCACTTTCCGAGCGAGGGAGCGTACACACAGTACGTGACCGAGTGAGGATAAGTGCCACAACGAAGAGTACGGCGCTCTGGCGAAGTCCAAAGTTTTGGCACAGCCTGGAGTTCGTAATCGAGGCGTGGGACTTTCTGAGAGAGGGAGCGTACATCAGGTACGTGACCGAACGAAGATAAGTTCTACAACGAAGAGTACGAGCTTCAGGCGAAGACAAAAGGGCCTATAGCTCAGTTGGTTAGAGCGCCGGACTCATAATCCGTCGGTCCCAGGTTCGAGTCCTGGTGGGCCCACCAACTTCCCAAACGAAACTGGTGGCGAGCAATGTTTCTGGAAAGAGTCTGCAAGACTCTGGGCAAGCACAAAATCCCCTTCGCTATCGTAGGCGGCCACGCCGTCGCGCTCCATGGTGCCGTTCGCGGCACTGTAGACATTGACTTCGTCATCCGCTGGAACCAAGCCAACCTGCAACAAACCGAACAGGCTCTCACCGAACTGGGCCTGACCTCAAGACTGCCAATCAGCGCTGACGATGTTTTCAGAAACCGCGAGGACTATATTGAGCAGCGCAACCGCATCGACTGGAATTTTTACAACTCCAATAGCCAAGACGAGCAACTGGATCTGATCATCAACTACGATCTCGGCAGTCTGGTACCTGTAATATTCAATCTCGAAGGGACTGAAATTCCGGTTCTGGATATTGATAGTCTGATTGCCATGAAAATGAAAAGCGGTCGCCCACAGGATCTTGCCGATGTCGATGCGCTTGAGAGGATTCGGCAATGAAAGCCTTACAACTTTTTTCAGATGAGGCTCTTGAGCGAGGCAGGGAGTTGAGCACTGAAGAGATTGTGCGGTTCCTGGATGAGTTTCGGCGGTTGTACGGTATTCCTGACAGTCAGCAATTAGAAAAAGCTGGAATAGCAAGCCACTGTTTAAACAGTGAGAACTCTTTAAAATGAAGGAACCAATCAGAAAAGTAACTGGCTACTCAATTCAGTTCTTGGAACAGGCTATCTATACTAACTACCATTTTACTATTCTATTGACGCCCCAATCCGCCTCCACTCAAGTTACTCTGACTCCTTTGATCTCCCAATGCTCCTGAAACAACTATTCAATCACAGAACACTCCTACTGCTAGTTGCAACCCTGCTACTGGCATCCTGCATCAGCACGCAGACTGACTGGCCAACAGAAGCAGCAGAACGGGCTTTTTTCATCAGTGCTTTTTCGGATGATGAACGCAATCAACAGTTCCAGTCCAGGGAGGAATATCTCGGGTGGGTACGCAACTTCTACACCGGCACGCTGGTTTATCCGACAGGATGGCTTGATATCCAGTCACAGCTTCTGGCCGGTGCCAAAGGTGACGAACAGTCCGAATTGCGTGATCAGCTCAATGACCTGGGCGCCGTTATCGGCGCTGAATGGGCCAAGGAAAATGACCTTCGCCTGATCAATAATCGCATGCTGGCCGTATGGGGTTCCGTACTTCAACTGGCAGATCTGGAAGGCAAAAGGGCAGAATCCATCGACGTGATCGCCCTTGATGTAGAAGGCCTGTTCCAGGGTACGGTGAACAATCAGGATATTGTGGAATCGCGCTATTCCAGACTACTTGGCCTGGAGTTTTTTGGAGGTTTTTGACCTGGCTGATTCAAATTTATTGGGACGCTATCTTGGTGGCAGCCCCATCCCGATATCGCATCCGAATAATACATAATGGTCATTTAAAGAGATCAATCATCATAATGAAATGCGTGGGCATGGAAACACGGGATACTAATCAATTTGTAACTTAGCAACCTCAAGCTATGTATATTTTTTCTCAATTTACTTAACTATCAGTGTCCCTTTACGCTTTTAGATTATCCAATTAGCGTGACTGTCAGTTTATTAAGATTGCAATCGATCTACACTTCCACACCCTGGCCACCCATATCAATCTGGAAGTTTGGCCTTGATTCGAGGTCTCTCAGATTGAGCATAATTCATGCAGCCCTCTAACCTACATTCACCATTACTATTTGTATTTGGTAATTCGCTGCAAAAATTCATTGCCGCAAACAAGTATTATTCCAAGCGTGTATCCATACGCAGAAGCAAGCTCCAAGTCCGTCTCAGAAAATTGATACTCAGATTTTGAGTCTATATTTAGGATCCCGACAGGATCTCCCAATACAAATATTGGAACCGTTATACCACTATTGTAATGAATCCTTGGGTTCTCTCTTATTGGTACAAAATACTCATCGTCACTAACCGAATTCCATAACTGAGGCTTGCGATATTCAAATGCCCGACCGATATATCCTTTGGACTTATGAATCTCGCTACTTGGATTCTCAGATCTACTCGCTGGCACATTGCTACTATAAAACCGAGTACGAAAATAGTTACCTCTTTGCCTCAACATTAGAGAGGCAATACACTCACCATCCTTGTTTATCGCCGTAAACTGATTGCTACACTTTTCTAGTATTTTGCGAACCCCTCTGACCAGCTCTCGATCCTTCTGACTCTTGGCTCGGATTATGTCTGTTGCAGCTTGCTTAGCGGAGTGCATCAAATAGTTAAAATCACGATAAAAGTGGAATAATTCCTTTTCGACATGATCCCCAACTTCACCAGCGGCAAGAAAACCTCTGTTTGAAAGCCTAGCTATCGATAATATTTCATCCAGAATCTCTTCTTGTGAACGCCCTTCCGCCTCGCCTTCACTGCCATAGGTATAGTTTTCTAATATCTGGTTTATCGCGTCTTTTAGATTCAACCATTCTCTCTCAAAGGCATGTGAAAGCTGGTTCTCCGTCAATCTTTCACTTCCAAGGGTGTTATTAATCTCCGAGACAATTTTTCTGAATCTTTCCTCTCCAAAAGATTCAAGATGAAAATTATTGAGTGGTGGAGCAACATCCACCTTGTCCACGTCAAACAAGATTAAGAAGATTCTGGACTCTTCCAGCTTCTTTGATATGGCCCCCAATTCATAGTGCATCCATGGTGAGGACAAGTTTTCCTTTGTAAGCACAGCAATACAAAGATAGCTAGCTTCAAGAGCCCTTGATATTTCAGGCATCCACATTTTTCCAACGATATCCTCAGAAGATATATATGGTTTACACGTTTGAATTACGTTTGGCAGCCAGTCGTAGATTTCTTTTGCTATCTCACCACTCAATGACTGTGACCAGCTGATGAATATTTCTTTCCCCATTACGCGTCAAACCCCAATCAGATCTCTTTGAACCCAAAACTTACTATTCTCCCTTTAAGATCGAATAGCCTTACAATCAACGAGCTTCATGCACCAATATTCTGGCTATGATAGACCACCATCAAATGAATCAAAGATACCGATCCAAAAACTCCCTAACCGCCCGATACCCATTTATCTGATTCTCCCGATTCCGAAACCCATGCCCTTCATCGGGATAGACATGATAGTCAACATGCACATCATTCCTTCTTACTGCTGCCACCATCTCATCTGACTCAACCTGCAGTACTCGGGGATCATTCGCCCCCTGCAGTACAATCATCGGCTTGACGATGTTCTCGGCATGAAACAGCGGCGAGATACGCTCCAGCCGTTCGCGGTCAGTAGCGGGATCACCCATCTCCGAATACAGGGCATCTTTCTGGGCGGTCCACCAGGGCGGGATGTTTTCCAGGGTTCTGACCCAGTTGGTGACACCGAAAATATCCACCCCCACGTCAAACACTTCCGGCTCAAAAGCCAGTGCCGCCACCACCATATAGCCGCCATAACTGCCGCCGATGATGCCCACGCGTTCGGGGTCCACCACGCCGGTGTCGATGAGCATTTGCTTGCTGGCCACCACGTCACCCAGATCCGCCTCGCCGTGGCGCTGGTCGTCCATGGCGAAGAAGGTTTTGCCATAGCCGGAGCTGCCGCGGTTATTGATGCCGTAAACCACATAGCCGTGATTCACCAGATATTGAATGAGACCACTGTAGGTGGCCCGGGTCTGCCCGCCCGGGCCGCCATGGACCCACACCAGAGCCGGGGCCTGGTTTGCCTGGCTGGCATCGTGAGGTGTCCAGAGTATGCCGGGGATTTCGGTACCGTCGTAGGAGGCAAAGCGTACTACCTCGGCTTCCACCAGATGCTCCGGGTTAATATTGGCATTCAGGCTGTTGGTGAGTTGACGAGGATTAGAGTCGCTGCCCATTTCGTGCACAAACAGGTCGCTGGGGATACGGCTGCCACTGCCATAAATCGCCATCCTGTCATCACCCGGCGCGAAGGTCACTGAGCTGACGTTGACGCCGCCCAGGTCCGGTGCGTCAATTTCAGTCATTTCGCCCGTCTCGATATTATCAACCTGAAACAGACGCAGTTCGGTGCGGGCATCCACATTGGCGGTAACCACAAAATACTCGCCTTCGCGGGAGAAACGGCCACTGTAAATATCCCAGTCCATGGCCAGCACTTCTTCCTTCTCAGCGCTGGCGATGTCATAGCGCATCAGTTTCTGGAACTCGCCGCCCTCATCGCTGGTGTAATAAAGGAAGCGGCTGTCGGGTGACCAGTCACTGACCAGATTGAAGACATTGCCCTCATGAGGGGTGACATGATGGCGCTCGCCAGTAGCCAAATTCTGGATATAGATATCATTGTCATTGGTGGTGCTGAGCGCCATCACTGCCATGGTCTGGCCGTCGGGTGAGATGTCATCCGGGTAGACACTGTCCTGATTCTCGAACAGCATTTCCCTCGGGTAGCCCTCGCTGAGGCGGTATTCATAGACATCGAAAAAACGGGGATCGCGCTCATTGCTCTGCACATAGAAAGACTGGTAATCACCGGCCCAACCGAGAAACGAGGCACGGTGTTGCTCGCCGGGAGTCAGATCTACGGCCTCACCATCGGTCTCCATCACATAGACATGGTTCAGCTCGTTGCCGCCCTGGTCGGCGGTAAACAGAAAACGCTCATCATCGGGAAACCAGGACACCGCCAACATGGCATCGGTGCTGCTGTCGGTGAGCTGCTGCTCGCCGCTGCCGTCGGTATTCAGGGCATAGACATTGAAGATGCCGCTCTGGTTATGACTCACCAGCAGCTTTGAGCCATCGGCGGAGAAACTGGCGCCACGGTAGCTGACGCTGTTCATGAAATCTTCGATGGGGTATTCAGGAATAGATGAATCGGCTACCTCGGCGGGGGCCGAAGTTGCCTCAAGGGCGGTGTCGGTGACTGCTGGCTCCTCAGAGCCACACCCAATTAGCAGCAGACCAAGAACGGTCAGACTGCCCAGTTTGCGGTATTGCATCACAACACCTCACGGGATGGGCGGAACGAGCGGTCAGAATAAACAAGCCAATTCGAGAAGTCCATGAATTGAACGGGAATGGCAGTGAATTCAACTGATTGAGCAATAGTTGCTCAATTCACCAGCAATGAGCCGCTCCGGCTTAATCCAGCCAGCCGCACCCGGCGTAGTTCTGACTACATGGAAAATCGTAAAGTAATCAATGTGCTGGGCTATGCCGGCCTGATTCCCTTCATTGCGGCTGCGGGCCTGGTGCTGGCGGATGTCAGTCTGCCCGGCCTGGATCCGCTTCTGGTGTTCAGCGCCTATAGCGCACTGATCCTGAGTTTTCTCGGCGGCGTGCTCTGGGGCCGGGCCCTGGGTGATGCCTCACAGCAAGGCTACACGGCGGCGCTGCTTTGCAGCAATGGCATCGTCCTGCTGGGCTTCGCTGCCCTGCTCTTTCTCCCCATCGCACCGTTGCCAAGCCTGCTGTTGCTGGCGCTGGGCTTTTTGCTGTTGATCATTGTCGAGCGAACGGTGTTTGCACCGCTATTCAGGGATGCCGATGCCTTCTACAAAAGCTTCCGGCTGAGCCTGACCGCTGTGGTAGTACTCATTCACGGGCTGGTGATTTTCAACCAGTAAGGGTGTTTGACTGATTAGTGCCGCCTCTTGCCACCAATTGGCTCTGAGCACTTTGGTCCGACCCCTTCTGTCATATCAGTTCAATTCACGCAATCCGAACTGACTGCTCCGCCATAATAGGCAATATCAAAAGCCTCACTGCTGGGAAACACCAGGGACCCAAATCCATTCCAATGCTGACGGGGTTCAGTCAACCAATCCGCCAGGGATTCCGGCGCGTCTCGCAAATCCAGAAAGAAACGGGGTATGTCCACCGCCGAGAAATACGCTTCCGCTGAATCACGGGGCGGCGGACTGAGAACCATTGCTTGTCGGTCAGCGCCCGGCACATTACAGAAGGCAATCTCTCCGCCATTTACCATATTCAAAATATTGACGTAGTCTGCCCCGAAGCGCTCATCGAGATAAAAGCCCATGGGAACAGTTAGGGGTTCCACTTGCCCGAGCTGATAGACAGGGGTTTTGCCGCTATGGGTTACCGAGCTGAACACCAGTATTTTGGCATCCGGGCCCAGCATTTCCAGCACCCAGTTCAGATTGTCTGCCAGCAGACGGTCACGGACCCGCAGGTTCACCTCGTTCCACTGCACGCCGTCACTCAGCTGCCAACCCTGGGGCATATTGCGAAACCAGTTGTCTACCTGCCGGGCAGAGACCGCCGAGCGCAAGGCCCAGGCATAGTCACGCCTGGAACTGGATGCGACATACTCAAATTCATAACGCTCGAGATGGGAAATCAGGTCGTTGATAGCGGCAGTGAGTGCATTGCGCTGTGCGGCAGAAACAAGGCCATAGTCGTTGGTGCTGGCCAGAGCAGCCAGATGGCCTTCGATTCGGTTGCGAAAACTGGCGGCGGCTTCGCCGTTGTTGGCATCAAGATAGTCCAGTACTACCGACAGCGCGGTATCGGGATTGCGCGGTGCTGACAGATTGCCCGGACTGCCAGACACATCGATACCAAAGACCTGAACCTTGGGCGCCCCTGTCGGTAGCGCATCGTTGTAACTGCGCAACCACTCGATCAGATCAGCATTCTGTTGAAAGTCATGGAAGCCGAAGCTGAAACCCTGCTCCACCGCATGGTCCAGAAGCCCTTCACTGCCGGTGACATAGTCATTCAGTACCCGGCTCTCCACCAGACCGGATTCCAGTGCGATGGCAGCAAAGCCCATCTCCTCCACCAGAAAACGAAACAGGGTATTGCGAAAGGCCAGGGGCTCGGTGCCAGCATGAACTGCCTCACTGAGCCCAACGATTCTGGCGTTGCCAATCAGTTCTTTGAGTGGGTACAGACTGGCGGCTGAAGCGTCGATTCCGGTATCCGACACCGGATGCGCGGCCTCGTTCGCCCACTGCAGAAATTCTGCCTGCAATGCCGCCCGGGTTTGAGCCAGGACAGTGAAGGAGAAGAAAAATGAGAAAAACAGACAGGTCAGCTTATGATATCGCATAACAGCAGTTCGAGGGTTGGCAGGGAACCTGAGCTTAAACCCGGTCTCCCCGGATGTCTATGTGATTGATTCGGGCACGAACAGTTCGGAATTACTTGTTCCAGATCTGCGGATAATCGCTTAACCGCGCCCATTGGCGTATTTCGCCAGCGCTTGAACTTATTCGCCAGTAGCAAAAGTAATCCAGATGACGCTTTCTACAAAACAAGCGTGAAAACAATCAGTTAACAAAATGGACCCAATCTTGCTAAGTCCTGTGCAGCAAAAACCCAAATTTCACTATGCAAGGAGATGCAATGAAAATCTTGATTACGCTGTTCTTTTTCCTCGCCAGCAATATTGCCCTGGCCCAGTATTACCCCACACCGGAGTCGGTGGTCTATGGCCAGGCCAGGGACCGCGAAGCCGTCGATGCCCTGATGGCTGATTTTGTTGCTGCCTGGTCATCCCAGAATGCCGCCGCAGTAAGCGCCGCCCATGCAGCCAATGCAGAATGGATCAATGCCTTTGGACGTACCTTTCGGGGCATGGAGACTCTGGAGCCCTTTCTCGAAAATCAGCTCTTTCCCAATTATCCCGACGAGGTGTCCCGTGAGGAAATGGCCAATTTTGTGGAAACATCCCGTCGCTATATAGGCGACGAGGCGGTCGTGATCCAGGCAGCCACTTCGAGTGGCCGGGGCTCTGCTGTTGCGGGTGAGGGGCGAAAAATATTCTTCACCCTGGTGCTGGGCAAGACCGAAGCAGGCTGGCGCATCATGCATCAGACTATCAGTGACGTGCGGCCGAGGCGCGATTAATAGCAGCAAAGCGGAATAATTTTCCTGATCATTGCGGCTCTGTCTATTCAACTGAAGCCGCTTAGCGGGTAGAGTGGTGCGCACAGATAATAACAAGGAAAGGACATTACCATGCAAAAACTGCTATTGATGCTGCTGCTGAGCGCCAGCTTTATTGGGGCGGCCCAGGCCCAGAGAACCCTGCCTCCCTGCGGCCCGGCGGCTGAACTGCCAGACGAACTGGCTGCCAATGTGGATGAGAATGCCCGCTGCTTCGAACTGCGGATGTATACCGCCGAGCCCGAGCAAAATGGCGTCGGCGGTATTGATAATCTCCACCAGCGCTTTCGCGAGGCCGAGGTGGGCATATTCGAGCGGCTTGGCGCCGAAGTGATCGCCGTCTGGCAGCGCAGCGACGACCCCAACACCCTGGTGTGGATGCTGGCCTATCGCAACCTGGCTCATCGCGCCGAGGTCTGGGAAGCCTTTCTCGAAGACCCGGAATGGGTGGCACTTCGGGAAAAATATCCGGTGCCTATCAGCGCCGAAGTCTATTACATGAGTCCCACTGACTATTCAAATCTGAAATAGGCCCAGACTGACAATGGCGGAGACAGCCACAAGCTGACGAGCTCTCATGGAACCGGGGCATTGTGATGGTCTCCGCCTCTTCCCTTCATCGCCCTTCTGTTTTACAGCTCAAACCGGCGCTACGATGCTATAACCCGCCAGGCCTGCCAACCAGTAGGTCACCGACTCAAAGGCGGCGGAGCCGGCTACTGGCCAGTGCAGCAATTGAATCCCAATGACCAGGGCGGCGCCCGTGAGGCTGGCCGGATGGACCTTGCCAAGGACCTTCCAGTCATGAAGCAGAATCGCCGCGATGAACAGGTCAGAGACAAGATACAGAAACCAGAACGGCGCGAAATTCACTTCGAACGCGAACACATAGAAACGGTTAATGCCGGCGCCAATGAAGGCGATGGTGGCGATCAGAATATAGCGGCGATGATAGTCGGAACGGCGCGTGTTATTCATGGCCATACTGAAGAGAATGGTGAAGGAGACGATGGCCACCAGATTCAGGTACATCAACTGAAAAAGGAAGGGATCAGGGCCCAACTCCAGCGAGGCGGCGATATTCACCACGCTGATTACTGATGCGAATATCACCAGGCCGGTGGCCAGGGAAATACCCAGGGTGCCCAGACGGCGATGCAAGGCCACGTTGCCGGAATTCACCAGACCTGATTGCAGCATCAGCAGCAGCATCCAGGCGAAGTAAAACAGGCCGTGCAGATGCACCACCGGTGACATGGGCCGCAAATTGCCGCTGGCCATGGGTTGAAAATAGGAAAGACCGAAACCGCCAAAAATCACAAAGGCCAGGGCCACGGTGATCCAGAAGTAAAAGGTCGGTCGAAACGCAGTTTGAGTGCGGGGGGACGCAGTGACAGCTACCATAGAGCAATCCTCTTGATGGCAGTTCACACACGAAAAGCTCGGGTCGGTGACTTCGTGAACGTTCGTTATTGATATTGTGCAGCGCATTCATCATAAAGTATTGCGCTGACCGGCGCCAGCAAGGCATGCCGGGACAAGAACAGTCCGCCAGCCGCTCCCCGGCCCGCTCATTTAGGGTTGATTTTACGGGCCACTGATTCCTATGCTGGGCCCATGCATGAACAACTGATCTATCAGCTTGCAGCCGATGGCCTGCTGATTCTCCATGCCCTGATCGTCGCTTTTGTGGTAGTCGGGCTGCTGCTGATCATTCTGGGTCTGCTGCGCAACTGGCAATGGCCCACCAGGCCCTGGTTTCGGTCATTGCACCTGCTGGCTATAGTCATTGTCGCGCTGCAGGCCTGGCTGGGTGTGATCTGCCCGCTAACAAGCTGGGAGATGGCCCTCAGAGAGAAGGCCGGCGGCATTGTCTATGCCGGCAGCTTTATCGAATACTGGCTGCACCGATTGATCTTCTTCGAGGCCGAGCCCTGGGTGTTTACCCTGGCCTATACCCTTTTTGGCCTGGCAGTCCTGGCCGCCTGGTTATACTATCCACCACGCTTTCGCGGCTCCAGGATGAGAAAATCCGGGGACAGCAACTGAACAGGCTGGTCGGCGCTACACAAGCTTGTCGCTTGTTAATATTCCCGATTCGATTTCAAGTAATATCTACTAATTAGTACCTATGGACAGAATTTGCCTTAACTGCGGCATGGCGGTTGATGACAGTTGCAGCCACTGCCCCAAATGTGACAACGCCCTGGATTGCCAGCACGATGGCTCCACCATTAGCGTGGATATTGCCCACCAGGGCGAGCGGGTGCATGAGGCACTGGAGAAAATGCAGCATGAAATCCAGCAGGCTCGCAGGGGTGTAGCAAAGAGGCTACGCCTGATTGTGGGGTCGGGCCGTATCAGGGATGAAGTGATGTTGTCGCTGCGTGATCTGGAGTTTCGTGGCGACATCAGGGATTTTGAGCCGGAGCCATTTAATGCGGGCTCGGTGCTGGTCACGCTCAAGTAGGCCCGACCTTCAAGCCCCCTACGCCTCACTCCTTCTTCTGATCCCCACGAGCTTGTTATTCCCGTCCACTTCCATGACAAACTCGCCCCGCACGCCATCGGCGGTTACAAACTGCCTGATGGCGTTGGCGGGAAAGCGAATGCTGCGGCCGTCATGGCTTTGCACCTGGATGGCCTGCACCTGGCCCTGGTAATAGGCCTTGTACTTGTCGGCTGAAATAGCCAGTGAAAAGGAAATGCTCTTTAGCTTCTCGTCTGATCTCATATCCATGAAACTGACACGGTGTCTGTTATTCGCTTTAGAATAATCTGCCTGCTACGGAAATGCATTGGAAAATGCCACTTTCCAATCCAATCCCGAGCCCATTGATAGTCGCTATCCCGACCTGAACTCAGCTCGGTGGCTGTGATTCAGCCCAGGGCACCATGCTACTGACCAGCGCCGACGGCCCAAGAATCTGTGGCTGCTGCTGGTAACCAAGTTCGGCAAGCTGCCGACCGGTTTGATTGACCAGGTTCTCAAACGAGATGCGCTTGTAGCGACGCAACAGTTTGGCCAGAGAGTAGGTAAAAGCGCCGTAGCTGTGCACACCGTGGCGATACTCATAGGAGTACTCGTCTTCCTGGCAGGCCTGAATAATCAGGGGCAGATAAGGTCCGAGATTACTCACATTCTTGCGGCGCTTGAGATTGTCGTATTGCTGCTTGTCCTGGGTCCTGAGAATAGAGCTGCGGCCCAGACGTGAAGTCGCTCCGTTTTTGCCGAAGTAACTGCGATTCACTTCTTCGTCATTGGAAAAATCAGCATTCATGCGGGTGAAACCCCGGGGCACCCACATACCGGATTGCTGGTCCCACTGCAGTTCACGGTGCCGGATATCATCAGGCGGATTCAAGCCCCGCACTCTGGCACCACCCTGACGATGCATGCCGCCGGAATGGCAGCAATCGAGAATCATGGAGAAACGGGTTTTATAGGGCAATTGACTGTAAAGCATGAAAATCTGCTCATCGGTGATCGCGTTTTCCTCGGTCCAGTCAAAATCCCAGGGCACCAGAGTCTCAATCAATCTGTCCGGCTCATTCTGCTCGCCATATTCCGGAATGGTGGCCCCATGACCACTGTAATAAAGCACCCGCTCATCATCGGGTTGAGGGTCGTCCAGCAACCATTCCAGTCTTTCTCTGATGCCCTCGGCGGTGGCGCGATCATCCAGACAAACCCGTATTTCTCCAGGCTTGAAACCACATTCCTGCAATACCGAACTCATCTCGAATACATCGTTCACACAGCCTTCCAGCCGGCTGGCTTCGTCGGGATAGTCATTGATACCGATCAGCAAGGCGCGGCGATCCGCTGGTCGGTCATTCAACGCTGTCTTGCTGAGCAGCATTCTGGCACCGAAACTTCTGGCATTCAGTTTTTCTTCTGCCAGCAAGCGCCACACTGATTCGACAGTATTGATGTGCGACAGATATTCAATGGCAGCATGATCGGCAAAGCCATCAATATCAAAATGGGTGGTGACCTGCTCAAAATTACTGGCATCCCAGATCTTCACCGGGGCCGTAAATACGTCATCCTCACTGTTGTAAAGGTGAAACCAGCGCTTGACCCTGAGTGCTTCCAGCCGACCATTGCTCAGATTCCCCACCACAAACGGATTGCCCAACTGGGAACCCAGGCTGACATAGGTGATCTTGCCAAGAGCAGTTTTTACTGCACCCTGCTGACTGTCCCGGTGGGTAAACGCATTGTAGGTAATCAGGGAACCGAGACTGTGGGCCAGTACAATATCGGGTTTTTCTTCAACCAGCCTGTCCAGAATGAGCTTTCTTGATTGGGTCTTGAAGGCCTCATCTTCCAGCCAGGCAACAACATAACCGGCAGTCCACTTGACCTTGTTGGACACCTCACCGATCACTCCCCGTCGCCTTCGAAACAGCGAACCAATGCCACTGCGGGTCAGTTTCCAGAGGGCCTGGGCAGTTTCCCATCCGGAGATTTGCACCTCTTCGAATATATAGTCGTAGTTGATAAAACAGAATTCGAGTTCTATCTCTTCCACGGCCGGAAAGCAGCTTTCGATAGCCAGTTGCCAGTCTTCTTCCCAGGTCACATTGCGGTGATCACCGAGGCCGTGAACAGCCATTATTTTTATTTTCTTGGCCATGTGCATCTCCTTGAAATTTGCTACGCCAATATTGGACAAGAAAGCTTTGTAGGGCCAGGCTGACTGCTAGCCTTTAAGGCTCCGTCACATGTCTCTCCGCATAAAGCTTCCTCTTAAAGAGTCAGAAAGCTTCTCAATCCACGATTTGAATCTCCTTGCTGTACATGCACTCACCTGCCGGATCGAGAATAAACGCCCAGGCCGTACCTGTGGTAACAAGCCTTTTGCTTAATCGCATTACCGCGCCTTCATCTATGCTGTAGTGGTCTTGCAGGTTATCCGGAAAACTTCGATAGCCTAACAAGTGGTCATATAGATTAGTCTCCTCGCCTCTGTGCGCATTGAACGAAGGATTAATTACCGAGGAGTAAGCATAATCAGTCACAGCTTTCCAAAAAGAAATGATTTTTGGTGTATTCCCATTTTTAATATCTACGTCTTCCTTGAAATGCTGCAATGCTTCCTGGTCAACATGCAAAGATGCGAGACTAAAGTTACTTTTGAACTCCCTCAATTCAGCCCCATCTATCAGGAGCTGATGTCGCCTCCGCAATGCATGGTAGTTCTGAATTTGAGCGACAGATTGCCGAGGCATATCAGAAGGTGTAGAAATCCCAATATAAAAAAAGTCCGGAAATATTTCGTAGTTCTCGGGACGAGGAATATGAACTTCAACGGCCAATCTGGGAAAGTTGCCAAATGAATGTGTTAATTCGTTAGTTTCGTTGTTTCTGACAGCGTCAGGGAAATAGATAGTCTTGTCTTCGACAAATTCGGGATTCCGGGCAGTCAACCAGTCAGGTTTGTAACAGCTACTGAGAAAATTCTGGAGTGACTGCAGGTCGGCGCTAGAAGAGTTTGCGAAGAACAAGCTAGTCAGGATGATTACTGTGGCTGTTGTTCTCATTGTTATCACCTGCTCAATCAACTTAATTGGTTTTATTCACAAGAATCATTTACCAGGCTGGGAAGACTTAAATTCTTCATATCGAGAATTTCTCCCCAGGCACAAACAATTGCACTTCGATCGTATTGATAGGTGGCGGATCTCAACAGAGCATCCCCAAGTTTACTCCAGGCTGAGTCCCAGCTTTGGGCTCCCGAGCTAACAGACCCAGAACCGGAAGGGGCGGTAATTGACAGAGCCGCTGGATAATATTGTTCAGAAAGATCAAAAAAAGCGTCGTAGCAAACCTGCTTTTGAGGATCCGCGCGACGGTCGTCATTGCTGATGCTAACCAAAGCGCCAAAAGTATCGGCACAGTTGTAGCGAACTAGCCCAATCTTGCTGGACATCTCCGCTATGGCTAGTGTCTCAGCCTGCTCTGCTTCTCTGAGCTTGTCCAGTCTGGCTTCGTACCAACTCAAAACTCCGGTAACGAAAGTCCAGATGACCCCAAGTGTCGCTACCAACCCGGCTACAGACTTGTAAAGGTCTGGCCTGGATGTTGGTTTTGCACCACTAATTTGATTTGAGTGAGACTCATTGCGAGACTCGTCACCAGACTCTGTCATACGTATTCCCTGGCCGTATCGGCGAATTACTTTCTTGCCAGTTATTATTTACTGCCGCGATGCCCGCAAATGACTCAACTTGGCGAACTGAAATTCAATGCATCATGTTTAGCTCGAGCACACCGGAAAACGAATGGTCAGAATAGTCCTCCCTACAACGGAAGTCTATGAATTCAGCGGGATCGAATACGAGCCGAACAGCCAATCCCTTTGCTGACCTCAATCCTTCCAGCCGGGATTCCCGGCCACGGCGTCTGTGACCATGATTCTGCAGTGTCGTCTGTCCGAAACTTCCCAATCCTGATCCAGGGGAACTACCCACCCGTATTAGACGTCTAATTAATAAGCCGAAGCCGGTCGTTTCTGCGCTGAACTCCGGCTGAAACAGCACGCTGCTATTCCCGGTCTGTTAGGTTCTGCTATATAGTTCGCGCCACTTTTTGCTACTCCGGAGGTTTGCTACAGCCATCACCATGAAAACTGCCCTCAAGATTCTTGCATCACTCATTGGTTTGCTTCTCCTTGTTGTGCTGGTGGGCACTGTCTGGCTGGCCAATGTGGACCCCAACCAGCACAAGGCCTGGCTGCAGGCGCAGATTCTTGAAGCCACCGGCCTGCAAGTCAGCCTGAATGGTAACCTCGACTTCAGCCTGTACCCCTGGCTGATGGTGGCGGCGGACAATGTACAGGTGGCGAATCCACCCGGTTTTGGTAGTGAGCCACTGGCCAGCATCGAGCATCTGACCCTGCGGGCGCGTCTGTTGCCGCTACTGAGCCGCAATGTGGAGATCGACACCCTGAGCCTGCGGGGTCTGCATGCCCACTTGCTCACGGATGCCCAGGGTAACAGCAACTGGCTAGCAAGCAGCAATGACACTGAACAAGCAGAACCCGCTGCAGCAGGCGCTTCCGGCCTGCCTTTCAATGACCTGCGCGTAGGCGGTATCAACATCGAGGATGTCAATATCGTACTGGAAGACCAGGCGGCCGACTCACGCCTGGCAATCAGCGATCTGCGCTTTCGCAGTGACGATCTGGTTTATGGTCAGCCCATTAACCTGGACCTGGCCTTTGCCATTGACTCCAACAACCCGCCCCTGGATGCCGAGCTAAGTCTTGGCGGCACAGTAAATTATGACCTGGACAATGGACGTTACGATATCGATCCCTTGCGCCTTGACACACAGCTAAGGGGCAGCCATCTGCCCGGTGGCCAGGCCGAGCTGACGGTTACGACCGCGCTGCATTTCGATTTTGCCGCCGATCGCTTCAATACCGATTCACTGCTGCTGCAAGCACCGCAGACAGAACTGCAAGCCAGCATTACTGCCACAGATTTCCAGAGCAGCAACCCCCGCATTGAGAGTCAGCTTGCCATGACCGGCGAGGATGTGGCGCTGTTATTCCGCATCGCCGGCATTGAACCCCTGGCAAGTCAATTGGCCGCATTGCCCGAGCGGGAACTTGCCCTGCAAACCACCTTCAGCGCCCAACCCGGCCGTGGGAGCATGGAGGTCTCTACTCTGGAGCTGAGCCTGCTGGGTGCCACCGTTACTGGTCAGCTCAATGCCGAAAACCTGGACAGCAGCTCGCCCCTGCTGCGTGGCCAATTACAAGCCAGCGGACCCAATCTGCCCTCGGTGATGGAAGTGGCCGGCCAGCTCACTGGTGGCCGGGATACCAAATTGGCCGAGGGTGGGCGCCTGATGCAGGGGCTTGAGGACAAACGCTTTGAGCTCACTGCCGAGTTCGATGCGGATCTGCAGCGTGGCAATGTGCAACTGCCAGTGTTCACCGTTTCCCTGCTCAGTTCCGAATTTAATGCCAGCCTCGCTACCAGCAATCTCAATTCCGACAGCCCCAGCGCCCGGGGCCAGTTACAGGCCAATGGTGATGACATCGCCATGCTGGTGCAGATTGCCAGCTGGTTTGCCATGGGCCCGGACTCGGCCGCCTTTCGTTATGGCAATAACTTCGGTTTCATGCCCGAGCGTGCCTATAGCCTGAATACGAGTTTCGATGTGGACCTGCAAAGCGGCGCCATTGAAGTCTCCGGGCTCAGTGCCAATGCTTTGGGCCAGCGCCTGCAAGGCAATTTCAGTGCCGCCAATATCAACAATGGCAATGCCGCCGTCAGCGGCGCCCTGACTCTGAACGGCACTGAACTGCCGGCACTGCTGCGAGCCCTGGAACAGGATGAGTTGGCCGAGGTGATGCAGTCAGCCACTGTGGACATGCAATTTGGTGGCAGCAGCAACGACCTGAGCATCAATCCGGCGCGGGCCGAGCTGATTCTTGCCGGAGCCAACATACCCAACTCACCGGTAAGCCTGAGCCTGAATGCCGCCAGCCGCATCAATGTCCAGCGGCAGACACTGCAACTGGATAATTTCGCCCTGGCCGGGCTGGGACTGGATGTGCGTGGTCGTCTGGCTGTCAGTGACTTGTTCGAATCACCGGCTGTGGAGGGCGCCGTGGATATCGCCCAGTTCAACCCCCGGCAATTGCTCAAGCAGTTGAATCAAGCTGCACCGGAGACATCGGACCCGACTGCATTGCAAGCTTTGGCCCTGAATACGGCCTTCAGTTTTACCAACAATGGCCTGTCCCTGTCTGAACTGGCCATGCGTCTGGATGAGACCACTATCAATGGTGCCTTCAGCCTGCAGCAGAACGCATTGACCGAATGGCAACTGGATGTGGACATCGACAGCCTTGATGTGGATCGCTATCTGGCCGAGGCCGAGCCCGTGGCAAACAGCACTGCCAATGACGATGCCGCCCTGCCCATTCCGGTGGAGCTGATACGCAGCCTCAGCGGCAGTGGCAGCCTTGAGATTGGCAGCCTGCAAGTGGCCGGCCTGAGCCTGGCAGACTTGTCAGTGAATGTGCAGGCCGCCGACGGCCGTATCAGTCTTTCTCCCTTGAGCAGCAATCTTTACCAGGGCAGTTTCAATGGCAGCATGAGCCTCGATGCCAGCCAGCCACTGCCGACCATGGGTGTTAACGTAGCCTTGCAGGAAATCGCTATCGATCCACTGCTCACGGACATGCTGGATGCAGCCATGGTCAGCGGCACCGGCAGCGTGCAACTGGATGTGCGCAGTGCCGGAGCTGACAGCCTGGCGCTTCGTCAGGGCCTGACCGGCACCGGCAGCATCAACTTGCAGGATGGCATTTTGCAGGGCGTGGATGTGGCCAGTGTACTGAATCAACTGGAAACCATGCTGCGCAGCCGCAGTGCCGGGCAATTCAGTCGCGGCGAACAAACTGCCTTTGATTCTTTTACGGCAAACCTGCAAATCGACAATGGTGTCATTAACAGTAATGATCTGCTGATCCAGTCGCCCGGCTTTCAGGTGACCGGCAACGGTACTTTGCTGAATCTGCATAATGACAGCATCAATTACAATCTGCTCACATCCGTCACCGCCGGTACCGCCACTCGCAATGACCAGGAGTTCGATGTGGGTGGTTACGATGTTCCCATCGCCTGCAGCGGCACGATTTCCGCGCCCCGCTGCCTGCCCGATGCAGGAGAGATCTTCCGCACTGCCTTCGCCAATGAAGTACGAGACCGCGTGGGCGATCTGCTACGCCGTGCCACCGGTACCGATCAGGCGGAAGCCACGGCCGCCGATGATAACGGCAATACTGATCAGGCTGATCCGGCCGAGCAGTTGATCAACCGGGCTTTGGATCGTTTGTTGCCGAATTAGCTCAGGACAGAAAGCGCGAAATACTGAACAACTGGCGAATTGCGAGCCAGGCTCTGCCGGACCTAAAACAAAGGGCGCCCTCTGGACAATAGCCGTGTCCGCAGGCTACCTGACACGCAGAAGCTGCTACCCGGTAACTGCGAGGAAGAAGGCAATCCACCAAAATGTCTCTCGCAGGTTTGGCAGAACTGTATGCTTACCTGTAACCAAAACCCTCAGATCAGGCCCCTCTCCACTATATGCGGGGACGGTGCCATCTCCATTAGGTGTTTTGCCTTCGGTTTTCATAAACCCATTTAACACTATCCCACCCGCTTCATTCATCTCTGCGAAATTTTTGGTGATCTCGCTTTTGGAGGCAATTACAAAATATCTCTCTCCAGGTAACTGGCTGCCAAGCCTTTTTTTGAATTGCATGGCTTCTTCAACCTTGGTTTTATTTGGTAAGCGAGAAATACTATTGTCGTAATAGGTAGTATCGAGATCTGTCGGGAAGGTATTATCCCCAACATCGTCGATTTCAACGATCCCCTTTGCCTGCATTGGGAAATAGAACTCATCAGGAAGAAGTTCATAAACCGACTCAAATTGAGATGCCAGCCTTAATAAGGTGCTGTCAAGTGAATCAGTCGAAGAAAGATTCGTGGTCATACGTGCCGCAAAATCAGCATAGAACGGAACACGGGTAACATCTGGATGCAAGGCACCATATGCCAGTGGAGCACCATAGTGTGGCGAAGCCAGGTAGATAGTTCGTTTGACTTGCGCACCCCAAATTCTCATGGCGGCGCGCGAAACCAATCCTCCCATAGAGTGGCAAATTATATCTGGCTTTCTATCATCTTGCGGTGTGTTTCCCCAATTGAATTTGGCATTCACAAGCTGAATAAACCCAGCGAGTCTTCTGCCACTTATCTCGTTTGATTGAGTCCAGACATAGCCGAAAATAAAGAGTGTTTTTCCTAGCTCATATCCCAATTCATTGGTAAGAAAGGCTATTAGTCCATCATAGGCACCCTGTACCAGAGGATTATTGCTGGTTTCCTGAGGTCGAAGCTGTTGAGCTGATAAGTTATCCAAACGCGTTGTATCTGAACTGGCAAGATTCACTGGCGGCCATATTGCCCTAACGTTAAAAGGCCCCTGACTTCCTCGATCAAACCTTTCCAGTGCAGTTCCCATAATTCCGGGAACCAGTATCAAGGGTCTTGCCTTTGATACCTTTAAGAATAATTCAGGCGTGTTTGTTCCAGGCTCAGGTGAAGGTTCCGGCATTTTTGGAAAACCATCCGGGGGATTATTCTGATCCGGATACCAACCATGACTTTCCGTTTCGGTTTCACCCTCTGATCTTTCCAGTTCTTCGCCAAGCTTCTCGTACTCTTCGTATAACGGCATAGATCACCCCTCGATCCCAAGGATCAAATATGTTCTCTAAAAATTTAACGTTAATTGAGGCCCCACAAGTCTTCTTTTTCTCCAGTTGAAAGATGAATACCAGGATGTATGCTGCAAAGAAATCTGGCTCTATCTTCTGTTACGTTATTCCAACTAGCTATCGCGCGCGTGCTTCGAAATTTTCCTGCACTGGCGTTCTTCTGAAGCCAATCAAGAATTCGCCGTGAATCACAATGATCTATCCATTTTTGGTGAACATGCTGGATGAAATAAACAGCCATCCCGCCTGCTCCTCCACCGACCGCGCCAACGATAATTCCATCAATGATTTCGAATTCGTTCACTCGCGCCTCCTGGGTTAATCAAATAAGGTTGAGCTGCCTTGCCGCCAGTGCGGCCTGGGCGCGGCTGGAGATGTTTAGTTTCTTGTAGATTTGCTTCAGGTGATCCTCCACCGTGTACTTGCTGATATCGAGGCGCTCTGCCACCTCTTTGGTGCTGGCGCCCTTGGCGATAAGGCTCAGTACGTCGTTTTCCCGGCGGGTCAGGGGTGATGCCGCCGCTGTCGACTGATTACCGGCAAACTGATTCAACACCAGATTGGCGGCCGCCGGAGAAAGCGGAAGCTCACCCCACATGGCCTGTTTCAGCATCTGGGCAATGCGCTGCTTGGTCTGGTCCTTGAGAATATAACCGCGGGCACCGGCACTAAGGCTCGGCAGCAGGTGATTTTCGTCGGCGTAGATGGTCACCACAATGCAGATGCAGGACGGATGCTTTTTCAACAGAGGGGGGATAAAGGCATGTCCCTTGCCATCGGGTAGTTCCAGATCCAACAGCGCCATGGTGGGCTGAAACTGTTTGATATAGGTCTCTGCCTGCTCAATGCTGGCCACCACAGTGACGCGCGCTTCAGGATAGGCCAACAGACAAGCCTGCTTGAGCCAGTTCTGGGTATCGGGCATATCTTCAAGGATCAGTATTTTGACGCTCATATTTGTTGCTCAATCAGATCGGGAAGAATCAGGTTGGCCACCGTCCAGGGGCACCGACCAGCTCACCCGTACCCAGTCCCCGGTCAGATCTAGCAGTTCAAAGCTGCCAGCGAGGTTTCTGGCCCTCACCCGCAGATTGCTGATACCGCGACCTACCTGCCACTCGCTCACCGGACTGTAGCTGCCATTATTGTCGATATTGAAATGCAACTGCTCTCCCACCCGCTCAATGCTAACGCGAATTTCGGTCAGCTGATTGCTGTGCAACAAGGCGTTGCTGATCACTTCCCTCAGCATTCGACGCAGCTGTGCGCGTTGCATTTCAGTGAGTTCGAAATCCCCCAGATCTGATTCACAGCGCCAGTCCAGTCGGATACCTGCATCCCTGACCCGGTCTTCTGCTTCAGCGTGCCATTGCTGCAAGGCTTCATTCAGGGAGCATCCTTCCAGTGATCTATGGGAAACAATATCGCGCAAATCTTCCAGTGCCGACTTCGCCAGCAAACTGTCGGCCTCCCTGTCCAGTCGATAGAACAGAGACAGGAGCTTTGAACCCACATCGTCATGCAGGTCGCGGTAGATTCTCTCTCGTTCGGTTTGGGCCGACTGTGCCTTCAGCACCGTTTCCATGGCCTTGTAGTTGGCCGCCAATTCATCCCGGGCCTGAGCCACGCGCAGCTCCAGTTGTTCATTGGTCTCGTCAGCAGCATTCATGGACAACACGAATCGCTTCATCAGATTGATGGCGATCATGACAAAGATCAGTGGTGCGGCAAAATGGGTGAAGTTGAAATGGTTCTCAAAGCCCGGCAACAAACCAAAGTGCCAGCCGTTGTTTACGGCGGCTTGCATCAGCACATCATGCAGTCCGGCAATGACAACCAGGATTATTGCGAAACAATAGAATACCGGCAGCAAATCCGCCGTTCTCCGGTAGGCCTTGAAACTAAGATAGAACGAGTAAATCCCTATCCATATGCTACCCAGATGAAAATAGATATTGATATCAAAGGCGGAATAGAAACTGGCATAAAAATAAAGTGGAATACCCAGACCAAGATAGAGAAAGGCCAGCCTCTCGGCCCGGGGCCGACCGATCTTCATACTTCTGAGCACAAACAGGAATACAGCGACAGCCCAGAGATCGATGGAAATATTGCTTAGCCAGCGCCATAGATCAGAGCTGACTGGTAAATAACGAATAAACTGATTGAGGCAGTAGAAACTGAGACCCAGTGAAGCAATGCTGAACCACAAATATTCCGATTCCTGACGACGATACACCCAGATCAGTAAACTCAGGCCACCGGTTACCAGTACAAACACAAACAGGCCCAAAGCCAGGTCATGCTGAATGAAATAGCGCTGCTCATATACCGGGCGCAAGACGGAATCCAGGCCCAGAACCACCGGCTCCATAGAACCCCAGCCACGCTCGGCATAGTGCTTGATCAGAAGCTCACTACGACCAGCCGGCAGGAACTGTGGCAGATTGAAATACAGAGGACTGTTCCAGTAGCGCACCATGGGATCTTCAGTACGCCCACCGGAGCCGATCAGCAAACCATTGAGCCACACATCGGCAGTCTGGTTCAGACGCCAGAGATAGATCCCGAGACGCTCGCCTTCGCTAGCCAGGCTATCAAGCGTCTGCTGGCTTATCTGCATTCTGTACCAGACGGCCCGGCTGTCAGTGAATTGGTCACGCCAGTGCAAGGGAAACTCTACATCCAGCCATTGCGCCTGGTGCTCAGGCAAGGCCTCAAGATCAACATCCAGCGGTAGTGCCTGGGCGGCATTCAGGATCAGTATGTCACCACTGTGTTCAGCCGGTTGCAGGGAAGGATTGAGAACAAAGGGCGTGGCAACATAAAGCAGCAAAACCATGCTGAACAGCACTTTTGTTTTCAGATCAATCGCTTGCAGTATGGATTTGCGCATCGGCCCAGTCTAATCCAATTGCCCGACAATTGCCTTTGCACCTCCCTGAGTTCAGGGATAGGCCGGCATGTGAAGAGCAACGAATAAACCGGTTTGGCCATGAGGCAAACCAGCGGCGGACCTTGGGCCTTTCTAGGTCAGGGCCTCTGCCAGGGCTGTGGTGATAGCGCTTAGCTTGTCATTGTCATAAGCGACCGGTTCAGCAAATCCCCAAACCGGATTGGGCCAGGCCCGGTCGGTGGATTTGCGGACTATATGATGGACGTGTAACTGCGGCACCATATTGCCCAGGGCCGCCACATTCATTTTCTCGCCGTCGAACAGGTCCATCATCACTTGCGAGAGCAGTGACGACTCTGCCAACAGGCATTGCTGTTGTGCCTTGTCCAGTTCATAGATTTCACGAACGCCGGCAACTCTGGGTACCAGAATACACCAGGGGTAGTCGCTGTTGTTCATCAGCAACAGCCGACTCAGTTCCAGGTCGGTAATGAGGTGGCAGTCCTGGCCGAGGCGCGGATGTAATTCAAACTCAGTCAAAGGTTTCTCCCTGAAGTTGCCGTGGCATAAAGCTGCTGTTGCAAATCCGGGGCAGCTGCGCTTCTCAAACCACCGGATGATAAACTGCTATTGGGCCAAGTGCTTCTTACAGTGTAAGATAACCGCATTCGGCAGCCTCCTCACACAGCCAGCTTTTCTCGGGTTACAGAATTTACACCGCCGATCAACGCAGAAATTATCGCGCAGCAGGACATGTTGAAACTACCATAAAAAGACTCTGGGCCAATAATGACCGTATTGCTGACGGCGATTCTGCTGCCCATTACGCTGCTATTGTGGTGGTATATCACCACGCTCTAGGCTGACGACGGCTTTATTCCTGCAGGCTGTATTCCAGTACTTCATCCCTGGAATAAAAGACCACGCCGCGGCCCTTGAGAAAATCCAGCTGGCCGTCTTTTTCCCGGAGCTCAATCCAGTTGTCCTTGCCCTGGAAATTATCCGTCTCTACCACGGCGCTAAGCTCATCCAGGAATGAGTCGTCCAGGAAATCCAGCTCTTCCTTGAGGGCATCCCGATCCAGATCGTCCTCTTTCTCAGGCCGGCTCTCCAGACGCGATATATCCACATAGGCCCGCTGCCAACCGGGAATATCCGATTGCCAGATTTTCATGCCATTGATGTCAGTTTCTTGCATCTGCACGCGGGCGAAGCTGGCCGTCATGCCACGGGCATCCACTGCCTTCATATTGGCCCGCTCAAACTGGGCTTCACTGGCATTGGCGCCATAAAGCACCATGCCGATGGCTCTAGCACCGGTGCAGATAATTTCCCGCAAATCGGAGTAGCAGAACAGGGCAAAATCCAGCTTGGCAGCGTTAAAGTTGCTGCGACCGGACAGGTCGCTACCGACAATATGGGCGCCCCGCAAGTCTGCTCGCTTGTCCTTGTGCTGATTGGTCTCCCGGGCCCGGTCGACAGCATTGCGCTCATCAGCCCCGGAGTTCAGATTGAGTCCGCGCAGATCAAGACGGGACAGATTCAGCGAGTGGTAGATGCCGACGTCATCCATATAGGAGAAATGCTGATTCAGGCGATTGTCCTCCAGCACCCGCTTCAGCTCTGCCGGTATACCGAGCACTTCATTGAGTGACAACTGGCTTTTTAATTCATCCAGCTGATTGATCCTGGCATTGAAATTATCAATGGCCTGTTTCTTTTTGCTCCTGCTGGGAATCTCTTCAGGGTCGGCATCTTCAGCAACCAGAAATTGCAGGGAACGCGCCGCCGCGATCAGTGTCTCGGCCGCCTTATCGCTGAGTTGTTTTGCCTGTTCGCTATAATCAAAAGCTGGCGGCTGTCCGGAAAAAATACCTGCACTCTCGACATCACGTACCCACTTGTCGGCGCGGTTGGCGCCGGCGAAATCGTGCAGCACATCCACAAACAGGCTCTTGGCCAATTGCAGGCGCGCGCGCTCATCCGGGTAGTTGTTGGCCTTCTTGCTGTAATCCGGCATATCCAGCACGAATTCGATCAGGGCCAGCAAGCCCTCGATGGTACCCAGCCCGTCTTCCCCCAGCTTCTCGAACAGCTCGATTTCACCGCTAAACGATTTCTTGCGAGAGGCACAGGTTTCATCCAGCATGCCATAGAGCTGTTGCAATGATTTGCGCCTGCTGGCGGGCAGTGAAAAGTAGGCCTTGGCCTCTTCGATTTCCGCACGAATTTCTGCTTTCACGCTGGGTTGCAAGGTCTCAGCTTGTTTGCGCTCATGCATCTCGCTGGCCTCATGCACCAGAGTCAGCATGAAAAAGTCTGCCACCGCTTCCCTGCCCCGGCCAGCTTTGCCATGCAGGCCTTCCAGAATCTGCCGCATCCAGCGCTGATCGCCACTGCGTTCATCCTTGCCGTCGCGAAAATGCAGTAGCAATTCGCTGCCGTTTTTGGTCTTGTGCCTGCCCACGCCGGCGGCGGTAATCATGTTTTTCGACCAGACACAGCGATAACGATCCTGGTCGGCGTCATGGAAATGGTGATCGATAATTGCCACCAGATCGAGACGGGAATGCCCGGATTGCTGCTCTTTCAGTTGGGCCAGGGCGGCCTTGATCAGTTCCGGGTTTAGCCAGGCCTTGGGGCTGGGGGGATTGGCTTTGAGGTCTTCCTGGGAACCGCTTGCGCCTTTGCGGGAACCGATAAAACTGTCTTCGCTCTCAAATGGCTCGTTCGAAGGTAACTGGCCCTGCAAGACAGGCGTTGCAAGAAATGGACTGATGTGGCGCAAGACTGTGGTGACCCCCGGGACAAGCAAACCTATTAAAAAAAGGGGAGAGCATTCTGCCCCTCGACAGAATGATAGCTTGCCACTGCCCGCATTCCAATGCTCAGCCCACCACAAGCCACGCCAGCCGGTTCATGCCTGAACCGGCTGGATCCGGGTTTTCCTGACTGACCGGGACAGAGCAGCCGTCAATACCATCAGAAGTCGTAGCGCATAAACAGGCTGAGCGCATCGGAATCGGAATACTTGGTGTATTCGGCACCCACCGAAAACCAGTCCAGCCTGTAGCTGCTGCCCCGATGACAGGCTTTCTGTGTCGACCAGCCCTGCCAGTTCTGCTGCTCCAGACCGGCGTACAGGCGCAGTTTTTCCGAGAGCTGGTGGTGGACATAGCCGCTGAGGCCAAAATAGTCGATTCTCGCATCCAGATTTCCCTGCGGGCTGCGGCCTTCCAAACTCAGCTCGCCATAATTCAATCGCAGATCAAAATGGGTCCGGCCAGGTGCAGGGAAGGAATAACCGAACTGCCAAATAGCTGCCTGCAGTAAATGAAGTGGTCCACCGACAGGGTCTGTGCTAGCTTAATTCCATTCTGTGAACCTGGCAGGAAAGCACAGGCCACGCTGGTTTGAATGTGCCGCCTTGTCTGCCACCAGCACTCGCTGCCGAGCCAACTTTCGCCCCGTCAGCAACACAATGCCAACCCACAAACAGCAATAAGAAAAGGAAACAGGCATGAAACTAGCCAACGAACTAATAGCCGAAATGGAAGTGCTTGCCCTCTTCCCCCGTGAGAGCACAACGCTGGGATTGAAGTTCCATCAGGATGCGGCGCCGGAGCATATCGCGGCCGCCAAACGTCTGTTCGAAAAGCAGTTGATCACCCAGCAGGATGGCGGCTATTTGACTGATCTTGGAATTGAAGCAGCCGACCACTGGCTGGCACTGTTGAATATTCTTCAAGGCTGATGATTGAACAGAATTCATGTTCTGGCACAGACGGTACAATAATGAATTCTGCTCATCTGTTCGCCTAATGAAAAGCGACCTTTAGCAATCAAAGCATCCCCGAAGATGCCAACATTTTCGATGTGTTTTGGTGCAAAGGCATTTTAAGGCATTTATTTTGCCAGCTTTCAGTGCAAATAAATTGCGGGCTGCTTTGTGCTGTACAGCAAATTGCAGACAGTGATAAATTCAGTCGCTTGATTCCCAGCATATAACTCCGATTGACCGACCACCGAGGTAAACCATGAGCTCTTTAAAAACTCCGACAAGGACACTTTCATCCTGCTGTGCCGGATTGGTTCTGTTTCTGATTTCTTCTTTGTCTTTCGCCCAGGCCCTGCCTGGCATCGATGAGGTCGTTGCCGACTTCGATGCCATGGAGGGTTACTTCACTATTTACTGGGATGAGGGCGAAGGCAAGTTGTATTGGGAATTCGGCAAACTGGATACCGAGTTTCTCTATCAGGTATCCATGGGCTCCGGCCTGGGTTCCAACCCGGTGGGTATCGACCGGGGTCAGCTGCGCGGCACCTATCTGCTATCTGCCAAACGCATCGGTCCCAAGCTGCTGCTTGAAGAGCCCAATTATCGTTATCGCGCTACCAGTGACAACGAACTGGAACGGCAGGCCGTGCGCGATGCCTTTGCGCCTTCTGTGATCTGGGGTTTCGAAATCATTGCCGCTGATGAAGATGCCGTGCTGGTGGATGCCACCGACTTCTTCCTGCGCGATGCCCGTAATGTCACAGGCCAGATTGCCTCTCGCGGTCAGGGCAATTTCAGCCTTGATGAATCCCGCAGTGCCATTTTTCTTGATAACACCAATGCCTATCCGGAAAACGTCGAGGTTGAATCCCTGTTGACTTTCACCAGCGCCAATCCAGGCAACCTGGTGAATGCCGTGGCGGCCACCGGCAATGCCGTGACCCTGCGCCAGCATCACTCCATCATCAAATTGCCCGATGACAATTATCAAGTGCGTTACGCCGATCCGCGCATTGGCACCAATGGTCCCACGATTCAGGACTATGGCACCTCCATCGACAACGACATGCGCCTGCGCCTGGTCGCACGTCACCGGCTTGAGAAACGCGATCCCACTGCGGCGATGTCTGAAGCGATTGAGCCTATTGTCTACTATGTGGATTCAGGTACTCCGGAACCCATCAAGACGGCACTGATCGAAGGAGCTGCCTGGTGGAATCAGGCCTTCGAAGCCGCCGGCTTTATCGATGCCTTTCAGGTGCGCGAACTGCCCGAAGGAGCTGATGCCCAGGACATACGCTATAACATGATCCACTGGACCCACCGTCGCACCCGGGGCTATTCCTATGGTGGTTCAGTACAGGACCCCCGCACCGGTGAAATCATCAAGGGCAATGTGAATCTGGGCAGCTTGCGCCTGCGCCAGGATTACCTGATGGGCCAGGGACTGGTGCCGGGTTTTGAATATCTGGAAACTGCTGCTGACAATAATGCCGCTTCGGTAAATATGTCACTGGATCGCGTGCGTCAACTCTCGGCCCATGAAGTGGGCCACACCCTGGGTTTTCCCCATAACTATCTGGCCAGCGCCTACGGCCGCGAAAGCGTGATGGACTACCCGGCCCCACTGGTGGAGATCACCGATGACGGCAAACTGGATTTGTCCAATGCCTATCCCCAGCGTATTGGCGAATACGACAAGCTGGCAGTTCGCTATGCCTATGAGCAGTTTCCTCCCGGTGCAGACGAGGAAGAGGAACTGCAAAAGATTGTTCAGGAGAGCCTCGACCGAGGCCTGATCTTCATGGCCCACAACAACAATAACTTTGTTGGCGCCGGTCATCAGTTCGCCAGTGTCTGGGACAACGGCGACAATCTGGTTGATCACCTCAAACACGAGATTGAAGTACGCCGTATTGGCCTGGAGAATTTTGGTGAGTCATTGATTCGCGATGGCGAACCCACCTCCAATCTGGAGGTGGTGTTGTTGCCTCTTTACATGCATCACCGTTTCCAGCTGAATGCCGCAGCCCAGACTATCGGTGGTGCTGATTACCGTTATACCCGGCGCGGTGATGGTCAGGTGCCAATCACCATCATTGATCCGGAAGAACAACGCGATGCGCTGGAGACAGTGCTGTCCACCCTGTCAGTGGATTTCCTGGCCCTGCCCAATCGCATTCTGGAGCTGCTGCCACCGGCCGCCTACCGTTATAACCAGGGCGAAGTTATTCCGGGGCGCACCGGCCTGTTGTTCGATCCACTGGGTGCTGCTGAGGCCTCTGCCTATTTGAGTGTGCGCTCCATCCTGCACCCGGCCCGCATGGCAAGGCTGGTGGCCTATGGCAGCATGGGCGACTACCCCGACCTGGAAGAGGTGGTGGATCGCCTTGTTGAATTTACCTGGGAAAGCGATGCAGCGGACAGCGAGTACCAGCAGCAGATTCTGAATGTGGTACAGCGCGTGACTGTTGACATGATGATGATCCAGGCAGTGAATGAAGACAGCTCCGGCGAGAGCAAAGCGGTACTGGCCGACCGTCTGAACAGCCTGGCGGATGGACTGGAAGATAAACGCAATGCCAGCGCCCATGAAAAGACAGTGGCTGCAGATATTCGCCGCTGGCAGCAAGACCCGATTGCGGCCACACCGGCGCCGCCGCTGCGCATGCCAGCAGGCGACCCGATCTAAAGAACCGACAGAAGGGGATGGAACAAAAAGGGGGCGGAGGAATTATTTTGATTCCTCCGCCCCCTTTTTTTGCTCTTTGTTGAATCGCTGATGGGTGGCTTATCTTCGGTTCTTTTCCTCATCCAGCATCTTTCTGATGCGCTCGGCTTCTTCGTCGCTCAGCCCGCGATAGTCCAACAGCGCCATCATCAGCTTCTCGGGATTGCCACCACAGGCTTTTTCCACCATGTCCTTGACGCGCTGCCCCAGACTCTCTTCACGGGGGACTGTTGCGGAATATATAAAACTGCGCCCTTCATTGCGATGCTGAAGCCAGCCTTTGGCTTCCATCCTTTCCATCAGGGTTCGCACGGTATTACGTGCCACCGGTCGCTGCTCGTTAAGCTTTTCGGTAATGTCCTGCACGGAGGCTTCACCAGCGTCCCAGATTAATTCCATCACTTCGCGCTGGGCGCGGGACAGGGGCGAAGCTGTCTTGCTGCTTTTATCAGGCATCATCATCCCTCAGTTGATAGCGAAACAAATACTGCACTCCAGGAACCGGTACCGCAGTACCCGCCTCCATTCTTGGCGCAAACACGAACTCCCTGGCGGCATTGATGGAGTTGCGATTGAAAATATCGCTGGGCTCTGCATCTACCACTGCGATTGACTCTTCCTGCACCGCGCCATCCGAGCCGACAGTAAACTCCACCAGCACCCAGCCTTCGATGCCTTCCTCGGCGGCGACACGGGGATACATGGGAGCTGTTGCCAGCAAGGGAATATAATCACCGTCGGTGGGCACCACACTGGCGAAGGCAATCTGGGGTTCCGGTGCGGACAGATCCAGTGCCGAGCCCAGCTCCGGATCCAGTGCTGACAACGCAGATTGATCATCAATCTGCTCATAGAGTACGCGCAAATTGTCCCAGTCTCGCTGCTCATTGAAACGCAGGATCATTTCCTGGGTCAGGGCCAGGGCGCTTTGCAGGTCCCCAAGCCTATAGTGCAAGCCATTCAAATAGGCCAAATCCTCCCGCGCCAGATCTTCCCGGTCCCGGGTGGCCAGGTATTCCAGCCAGTAGTCCCGGGATTGTTCAAACTGCTCGATCTGGTAGTGCCCGTAGGCGAGCCCGCGAAAGACCAGCCCATCCTCCTCATCGGATTTTTCACGCCAGGCATCATAGGCGTCAATGGAATCACGCCAGCGTTCCTCGGCCGCATAAAGCTGGCCCAGTGAGCGCAGGGTGCGCAGTTCTGTATCTAGTCGCAACTGATCAATCTGCAAAATTTGCTCAAATCTTGCCAGCGCCCCCGGGTAGTCTTCAATACTCAGGTAGTAGTTGGTATAGAAGTTGAGAATGGTGGATTTCTCAAAACTGTTGGCGTTCTCAAAGCTGGCCTCATAGAGTGAGTCCAGCATGGCCTTGGCCTGCTCGAGATTGGCAGCCCGATCCCCTTCCCGGTCCGTCATCACTTCCTGAATTGCCGTCACTGCCTCATAAACGGTTTCGCCAAGGCTAACAACATCATTGGCTTGTGGCGGCTCACGCAATTGCGCGTCGGCACTATCATCAGCAGACGATTGGGCAAACGCCCGGTTTGTTTCAGGCACAAAGGTGATTGATGTACTGAGCAGCACAGCGATAAACAGCGCAGTGCCAAGGCTTTTCAAGGAAGTAGTGGAAAGAGTCATGGAAGTCTCCCGATTCTTGTTGATCAGTTGCTGAATTCGCTCTTCCAAACGCCAGCTTCTGTCAAACATGGCGACTGCAGTGGGATAGCGATACGGAGTCTGCTCGATGCCCCCGGAGGCACTGAACCAGAGCAGGGTTTCGCTGTAGTGCAAGGGGTCCTGCTGTGCCAACACATGGTTGTCACAAATTTCTTCGCGGCTGCGACTGGCAATGCGGCTTAGCCAATGCACAAAGGGATGAATCCACAGCAAGGCCACAATAAGCTGCTGAATCAGATTGGCGAGATTGTCCCGGCGCTGCCAGTGGGCCAATTCATGTAGCAGCACTGCCTTGAGTTGTTCATCATCACACTGCTGCAGTGCTTCGGCGGGTAAAATAATCATGGGCGACGCAATACCCACAAGAACCGGGCTACGCCAGGCATTACTGAGCCTTATTTCCGGATACCGAGCCTCATTAGTGAGCTGACTCATGAGCTTGTGCAGACGCTGTTGCTGGCTGCCGGTCAGGCTCACTGCCCTGCCTTGCATCTTGCTTAGACTGAAAGTGGCCATGAGCAGGCGGCCGATTGCCAGGACTGCGCCCGCCAGCCAGATCAAAGCCAACAGGGAAACCAGCAACCAGGGCAGGCTCTGTGTTTGCTGATCCGTCGCCGGCAGTATCTGCCACATGCTGTTCATCAGTGCTTCAAGCCCGGGAGGCGTTACCGCGGGGGTTTCAAATTCATTGCCGCCAATGCCGGGCAATGAGGATCCGCCCGGGCTGGCAGCATTCAACGCGAAAACATCTGCCACCGGCAGTTCAAATGAAAATGGCTGAAGCTGCCTTGATTGCATCAGCGTTGAACCAAGCACCAGCAATGCCAGAGCCACCAGGCCAAAATAGGCCAGGTGATAACGCCAGACGATGCGACTGCGCATCAGCTTGATCACCAGCAGCAGGGCTGCGGACAGCAAACTGAGCTGCACCAGCACATTGAGAACAATTTCATTGCCCATTGCTGTCATCAGACCTCTCCTTCACAAGCCGGGATGATTATGACCCTGTTTAACTACATTTGTAGCCGACTATGGCTACAGTTGTAGTTTTTGTCAAGCACAATTATCAACAATGCAACAAGGGGCCGAGGGATTGGGGGGGAATCCCTCCCTCCTCTATAAAGTGCCCGATGGGGAATCCGTGTTGGTGTCTGATGGGGCGTCCGTGCTATTACTTGCGGCGTAATAACTTTTGACAGCATACCGTGCGGTATGTACTATCCTTGCCATATAGACATCTGGAGAGACCCATGAGCACGATCGACACCAAGCAGCGTTTGATGGAAACAGCGCTGGAGTTGATCTGGAACAGCAACTACGACCGGGTTGGCATTGCCGAGATCTGCCAGAAGGCCGGTGTCACGAAAGGTGCGTTCTACCATCATTTCAGCTCCAAGGCGGACTTGTTCGTGAGCGCCAGCGACATGGAATGGAATGAGAAAAGCCGGGAACTGGATGAAATCCTCTCCCCTCGCTATAACGCCCTGGAACAATTCGAAAAAATAGTAAACCTCATACTCCACAAGCAAGTCCGGTTCTGCTCTGAAGGCACCGCCTATATCTGCGGTAGCCCAATCTTCACCGCTGGCGCCCAGGCTGGCTGCGGCTGCAGCGATATTCAGCTGGTCGCCAAAACCATGGCTGAGAATGCCAGTCGCTATTTTGGCGCACTGGTACGCAATCTTGCCGCCGAGGGCTATCTCGATGATGAAATGGACGCCCAGGAAATAGGCCGCCTGGCGGTTCAGTATGTACAGGGTGTACTCACCACCGGCCGCATCTGCCAGAACGTGGAAGAAATGGCCCATGACTTGCGCCAGGGCCTCTACCGCATACTCAATGTCAAAACCGAGTATCGCAATGCCGAAATCGCCCCCATGGAAGTGCTTACTGGCACGGACAACTGACAGCAAACCGCTTGTTCTGGCGGACATATAGCTTTAGCCATACCATTTATAATGTTAATCAAGCCCGCAAATGCGGGCTTTTTTACACATCCGACACAGATAATTCACAAAAACCCTGTTGACTACATACCAGTCGGTATGTATATTTGCCGCCATACATACCAACCGGTACGTACCTTTGGGCGGAACCCTGCAGTTTTGCCCACACAGTTTTTGATCTTTGCCTTGTATTTCCAGAGCGATGGCTCTGGCTGGAGCAGTTATGAATATTGTTGGGCCGCAATACACCAAACGTCATTTTCGCTGGAGCGTAGTGGCCGCGTTGCTGGTTAGCGCAGCGCTGGGCCTGCTAAACCTGCGCAGCAACTATTCCCATGCCTCGGAAGAAGGGCCTGCCGCCCCGCCGCCGCCCACAGTGGAAACCGTGCTAATGGAACTCGTTGCCCTGCGCAACTGGGAGCGATTTTCGGGGCGATTGAGCGCCGTGGAACAGGCCGAGATCCGCCCCCTGGTTGGCGGTACTCTGCAGCAGGTGCTGTTTGAAGAAGGCGCCCGGGTCGAAGCAGGGCAATTGCTGTTCGTCATCGATCCTCGCCCTTTTGAGGCGGCCCTGCAAAATGCCAAGGCCAATCTGGCCTCGGCCGAGTCAGATGTGGAACTGGCGCGCATTGAATACGAGCGGGCAGAAGGCCTGGCCGAGCGCAATGTCATCTCCCGGAGCCTGCGAGACAATCGTCTGAATGATCTGAATATTGCCCAGGCCAGGGTTGAATCTGCACGCGCCCAGTTGATCAATGCCGAACTGAATCTCGAATATGCCCATATACGGGCCCCCATCAGTGGTCAGATCGGCCGCGCGGAAATCACCGAGGGCAATGTCATCGAAGCTGGCGGTAATGCGCCCGTGCTTACCAGCATTGTCAATCTCGATGAGCTTTATGCCGAGTTCGACGTGGACGAACAAACCTATTTTCGCGTTGTCACAGGTGCCAGCCAGGCCGGCAATGAGGAAAGCAGCCTGGCACAGAATTCTGATGTGCAAATCCCTGTAAACATTACCCTCGGTGGTGAGCAAGCGCTTACTTTTAGTGCGCATCTGCAAGCCTTCGACAACCATTTTGATAGCAACACCGGCACCATCCGGGCCCGCGCCCTGCTGGATAACAGCCTGGGGTTGTTGGTGCCGGGGGTGTTCGTGAATGTAGACCTGGGCAGTGTCGATGAAGTGGCTACCCTGCTACTCCCGGAAAGGGCAATCAACGTCAGCCAGGACAAACGCTTTGTCTACGTCGTCGGTGCCAACAATATTGTCCAGTACCGGCCCGTGGAACTCGGTCGGGCCGTGGATGGCAAACGCGTCATTCGCAGTGGCCTGCACCGCGGCGAGCGAGTCATCGTCAATGGCGTGCAGCGGGTCATGCCGGATATGCCGGTTCTGCTGGCCAGCCAATAATCATTCATCAGCCCATCACGGACAATAGCCAGATTTCACGGAGCCCTTAATGAATCTGTCCAGGTTTTTTATCGATCGCCCAATCTTTGCCAGCGTGATCTCCGTCCTGATCCTGCTGGCCGGGTTGATCTCCATGTTTCGGCTGCCGATTTCCGAGTACCCGGAAGTGGTACCGCCAACCATCGTGGTGACGGCCCAATTCCCGGGTGCCAACCCGGCAGTCATTGCCGAAACGGTAGCCACACCTCTGGAAGAGGCCATCAGTGGCGTGGAAAACCTGCTGTATATGTATTCCACGGCCAATTCCGACGGCCTGATGACCCTGACCCTGACCTTCGCCATTGGCACTGATCCGGACCTGGCTCAGCAGCAGGTACAGAACCGGGTAGCCCAGGCTCAACCGCGCCTGCCGGATATTACCCGGCAGCTGGGTGTGGTCACCTTGAAAGCTTCTCCGGACCTGACTCTGGTGGTCAACCTGACTTCGCCAGACGGTCGCTATGACATGTTGTACCTGCGTAATTACGCGGTACTGAATATCCGCGACCGCCTGGCGAGACTGCCCGGCGTGGGCCAGGTGCAATTGTTTGGCGCCGGCGACTATGCCATGCGCCTGTGGCTCAACCCCGATGCCATTGCCGAGCGCAATCTCAGCGCCTCCCAAATCGTCGATGCCGTGCGCAATCAGAATGTGCAGGTTGCGGCGGGCCTGATTGGCAGTTCCCCCAATCCACAACCACTGGAAATCCAGATGCCTGTAAATACCAAGGGCCGCCTGGAAACCGTGGAAGAGTTCGAGAATATTATCGTTGCTACCGGTGCCAATGGGGCAATTACCCGACTAAGTGATGTCGCCCGGGTGGAAATAGGTGCTTCGCAATATGCCCTGCGCTCATTGCTGAATAACGAACAATCTGTTGCCCTGCCGGTGATGCAATCCCCCGGCGCCAATGCCATCCAGTTATCTGACGATGTGCGCGCCACGATGGCTGAACTGTCGGAGAGTTTTCCCGACGGTATTGAATTCGAGATTGCCTACGATCCCACCGTGTTTGTACGCGATTCAATCAAGGCAGTGGTAAAAACCCTGCTGGAAGCCATAGCCCTGGTAGTGCTGGTGGTGATCCTGTTTCTGCAGAACTGGCGCTCATCCCTGATTCCCTTGTTAGCAGTACCCGTCTCCATAGTGGGCACCTTCGCCTTGCTATTGTTGTTTGGATTCTCCATCAATGTGCTTTCCCTGTTTGGTCTGGTGCTGGCCATCGGCATTGTGGTGGACGATGCCATCGTGGTGGTGGAGAACGTTGAACGCAATATCGAAGAAGGCCTGTCACCCAAGGAAGCCACCTACCAGGCCATGCGGGAAGTGAGCGGCCCGATCATCGCCATTTCACTGACCCTGATTGCGGTGTTCGTGCCTATTGCCTTTATCAGCGGATTGAACGGCCAGTTCTATCGCCAGTTCGCCATGACCATTGCCATCTCAACCGCAATTTCGGCTTTTAACTCACTAACTTTGAGCCCCGCCCTGTCCGCCATTCTGCTCAAGTCCAAGGAAGAGCGGGAAGCACTAGACAGCAGCGGCAATATTTTCCAGCGCGGCCTCAATCGATTCTTTGCCGGGTTCAACCGCTGGTTTCATCGCAGCTCCGAAGGCTACAGCCTGACTGTAGGACGTTTGTTAGGTCGAAAAACGGCAACCATGGCAGTCTATGGACTTTTATTGGTTGTGACCTGGGGCGCCTTCGACAACTTGCCCAAGGGCTTCATACCCACCCAGGACAAACAGTTTCTGATTGGCATGGCGCAGCTGCCCTCGGGCGCCACTCTGGACCGGACCGAAGAAGTGATGCGCGAGATGACGGAAATCGCCCTGGCCGAGCCCGGTACCGCCAGCCTGGTGGCCTTTCCGGGCCTGTCTATCAATGGTTTCACCAACAGCGCCAACGAAGGCATTATTTTTCTTGGCCTGGACTCCTTTGAGGAGCGCCATGACCCGGAACTCTACGGCGCAGAAATTGCCGCAAGGCTGCAGGCGAAGTTCAATCAGATCCCGGAAGCCTTCGTGCAAATCTTCATGCCGCCTCCGGTCATGGGGCTGGGCACTGTTGGCGGCTTCAAATTGCAAATCGAGGACCGCACTGACCAGGGCTATGATGAATTGAACGCGGTGCTGCAAGAAGTTATCCAGAAAGCCTGGCAACGCCCGGAACTCACCGGTGTTTTCTCCAGCTATCAGATCAATTCACCACAACTGTATGCGGATCTTGATCGCGACAAGGCTGTGCAACTGGGTCTGTCCATTCCTGAAGTCTTTAACACCATGCAGATCTATCTGGGTTCTGCCTACATCAACGACTTCAATATGTTCGGTCGTACCTACCAGGTGATTGCCCAGGCAGATTCGCAGTATCGCGACACGCCCGAAGACATCGCCCAACTTCAGATCGCCAATAACCGCGGTGAAATGGTGCCACTGGGCTCGGTGATGTCGATCTCGGAAAGCTATGGCCCCGTTGCCGCCCAACGCTACAACGGTTTTCGCTCTGCGGACCTGCTGGGTGGCCCTGCACCGGGCTATTCCAGTGGCGATGCCCAGGATGCCATTGAGGAAGTACTGGAAGAAACCCTGCCGCCTGGCATGGCCTATGAATGGACCGAACTGACATTTCAGGAAATCCTGGCTGGCAACACGGCTCTGCTGATTTTCCCGCTCTGCATACTGCTGGTGTATCTGGTGCTGGCGGCGCAGTATGAAAGCCTGACCCTTCCCCTGGCTATTATTCTTATCGTACCCATGAGCGTGCTGGCGGCCCTGACCGGTGTCTGGCTGGCAGGTGACAACATCGACATCTTTACCCAGATAAGCCTGTTTGTGCTGGTGGGCCTGGCCACCAAGAATGCCATACTGATTGTGGAGTTTGCCCGCGAACTGGAACGACAGGGTCGGAGTATTGTCGAGGCAGCCATCGAAGCATCGCGCAAGCGCTTGCGTCCAATCCTTATGACTTCACTGGCATTCATTATGGGTGTACTGCCCATGGCACTCTCCACCGGCGCCGGTGCCGAAATGCGCAACATCATTGGTACAGCCGTAATCTCCGGCATGATTGGCGTGACCTTTTTCGGATTGTTTCTGACGCCGGTGTTCTACGTGATCCTGCGTAAAGCGGAAGAGAAATTTGGCAGACAGAAAATTGCCACAGCACAATCCGATAATCTGCCAGAAGGACAAGCAGCATGATGAAATCAGCTTACAGACCACTGTGGCTTGTGCTTGCACTCGGTGTTTCACTGGCAGCCTGCACAACACCCCGCTATGAACAACTGGCAGTACCACCGCCGGTCACCGGTGAGTTCCAGTTGCAAGAATCTGCTGATAGCGACATAGCCTTCAACAGCGATGAAGCAGTATTGCACTGGTGGGAACAACTCAATGACCCGCAACTGACCAATCTCATCGATGCGGCACTGGCGCACAATAACGATATCGGCCTGGCCGTGGCCAATGTGTCGAGAGCCCGTAGCCTGCTGGACGTGACTGAACTCGACCGCCTGCCCTCGATCGGAACCAGTGTGCAGGCCGTGGATCAACGCCTGGCGAATGCCAACAGTTTTCCGGGCCAGGAGCAACGCTTCACCACCTATAATGCCTCCTTCGATGCCGCCTGGGAGCTGGACCTGTTTGGCCGCGTCAGTCAGCGCATCAATGCCGCCCAGGCAGAACTGGACGCAAGGGAAGCCGAACTGGACGCTGCCTATGTCACTGTCGCTGCGGAGGTGGCGCGCAGCTATTTACAGTTACGAGGCAATCAATACCGGCTGGATGTTAATCAACGCAATGCCAATACGCTTGAGCAAAGCTACCAACTCACCCAGGAAATGGTGGATGGCGGACTCGGCAATGCCCTGGATGTACAACGTGCCCTGGCCCAGTGGGAACTGGTTCGCTCCCGAATTCCCGGCATCGAGGCGCAGATCAATATCCTCATCAATCGCCTGGGTGTACTTACCGGACAAATGCCATCGGCTTTGCACAGCGAACTTGCCACCCCCGCACCACTGCCCGATCTTCCGGTCAGTGTGGCTCTTGGCGAACCAATCGATCTGTTAAAACGCAGACCGGATATCCGCTACAGTGAACGGCAGCTGGCTGCTGCCCTGGCAGGCTATGAGTTGAGCGTGGCGGAACTGTACCCATCCGTAAATCTCAGTGGCAGCATCGGTTTTGTTGCCACCACCTTCGCCAATCTTGGTAGCGGTGGCACGCTCACCCATTTGCTGGCGCCGCAACTGAACTGGCAGGCATTCAATCTGGGCCGAGTGCAGGCACAGATTGACGCCGCCGATGCGCGCATCCAGGGCCAGTTGGAACTGTTTGAAAAAACCGTGCTGAGCTCATTCGAGGAAGTGGACAATTCCCTAACCTCCCTGAATCACGAAGCCGAGCGAAGGGCGCGCCTGTTTTCAGCGGCCGAAGCCAGCGCCCGCGCCGCCGGCTTTGCCATGGAACGCTTTGAATCCGGCACCGACAGTTACCTCGATGTGCTGGATGCCCAGCGCACACAACTTGAAGCCGAAGATCAACTGGTGGTCAGTGAAGTGGAACTGGCGCTGCAATTGGTGAGTCTCTACAAGGCGCTTGGAGGGGGCTGGCAACTGCAATAATTCTGTTACGCATAAGTCTTCTGTTCGGGCCGGCACCCAGTCCCTCCTCTCGCCGGCCCTTTTTTTGCCCGCCAAAAAGTGAAATTACTAACCGACAGCATTGCTGTTCATGCTAATGTAAGAACGATATCCAAACCATAATAAACTACAGAGCGACACCACCATGCCCCAAATCTTCGAGAATCTCTGCGTTACCAGTGGCCGGATCCTGCTGGGTCTGTATTTCATTCTGCCTGGCATCATGAAAATCACCGGCTATGAAGGCACAGTGCAATACATGGCCGATCATGGCATGGTGTTTATCCCGTTTTTCCTGATCCTCACTATCATTTTACAAGTGGGTGGCGGCGTCATCCTGGCGGCCGGCTTCCAGACCAAAGCCATTGCCTTTATCCTGGCCGGCCTGACCCTGGTAATCAGCCTGGTGATGCATGACTTCTGGACCATGCCTGCCGGCGAGTTACAGACCGCCCACGAAACCCAGAATTTCATCAAGAACATGGCCATCATGGCCGGCCTGCTGGCGGTGGCGGGACTGGGTGGCGGACCCTGGAGTGTGGATCACAAGCGCCAGAGCCAGGCCAGCACTGCCTGATCCGGACAGGGTGATTCAGCCATGCAGATGCTGTTTCTTACTGTTGTTTTACTCGCATTGCTCAGTTGCAGTTCAGGGCCGGCGGTGCATGTCTTTGATCGCGGCTATGGGGATGAGCAAGTCAGTGCCATCGCTGATAGCCTGCAAGCTGCCGGCTACAAGGCCCTGCCCAACCCCATAGCAGTACCGGCATCTATTCGCCGTAACAGCATTATCTATCCAGTCATCGTGGAAGATTTCCGGACCATTGAGACCCTGCAGCACACCCTGGAACAACAGGGCCTGGGGGATTTTCAACTCATTCATCTGGGGGAAGGCGGGCATCGCTACAGCACCGAGAATATCGGTGTCTACCTGATCAATCCTGACGCGACCAATAGTACCAGAGCAGCAGCAACTGCAGCGGACAATGGCGGCCTGCAGCTTTCACGGCTCTATTACAGTAATTGCAGCGCCTATGAAGCCGACCTGAGCTTGTTTGCCGGCGGCAGCGCCATCCTGCAAAGCTATAGCATCGACTACAGCGACAACGATGAAGAAACCAGAATCTACGATGGCCAGTGGCAGCAACAGGATGCCAGATTGCAACTCGACTTTTTCGATGCCGGCCAGATTCTCTTTGAGATCAGGGAATTTCGCGGCCGTGATGATTACGGCCGCTTCTATGGCATCGATTTGCATACTGCGGAGAACTCGGCCAGTCTGGACAGCTGTGACTTCCGCTTTCTCACTTATGACCCCGGACAGTTTCCATAACAATAAACAGGGAGAACCGAGCATGCGCAGAACACTGGCAATGCTACTACTTACCGCCAGCATCAGCAGCAGCCTGGCCCAGACCGAACCGTTGGCCATCAACCTAAGTGAGCTTGAGTGGGGTCCACCGGGCGGTGGCAATGGCGTCCCTGTCGGTACCCGCACCGCTCGCCAGGGAATCGATCCCGATACCGGCGGCATTATCTATTTTGCCCAATTTCCTGCAGGTACCCGCTTTGACCGGCACTGGCATACTCATGACGAATTTGTGTCGGTGCAGCAGGGTTCGGTACGAATCATCCTTGGTGAGGATTCCTACGATCTGGAGGCCGGAGCCTATGTGGTTATTCCGGGTGGCATGGAGCACGTCTGGGAAATTCCCGACAGTGGCGATGTGGTGATTCTGGTACGTCGCGCCGGGCCGGCCGATTTTCATTTTGTGGAATAAGCCGGTAATCGGAATTGCCGATAGGCCGATGCAATAAAATCAATTGGATTTGCCCGCCCCCTTACTCTAGATTGGAACCATCGCAGGGTAACAATCGTTACCGGCTGTCTGGTCAATCAGCTTCTGAAGAGGCAGCAGACAGTAATCACTGCAAGTATTCTGATTCGAGGAGTTAGTATTGCCATGGGCAAACAGAAGATTGATATAGGAATTTCTGAACAACAAAGGCAGGAAGTCGCCGAGAAACTGAAGGTTTTGCTGGCAGATTCCTACACGCTCTATTTGCAGACTCACAACTTCCACTGGAATGTCACTGGCCCACAGTTCCGCGAATTGCATCTGATGTTTGAAGAGCACTACACCGAACTGGCCACCGCCGTGGACGAGATCGCTGAACGCATTCGCACATTGGGCGTTTTTGCCCCTGGCACCTATAAACAGTTTGCCGAGCTGAGTCACATCAAGGAGACCGATGATATCCCTGCAGGCCCGGAAATGGTGGCTATCCTCACCGAAGGTCACGAACAGATTGTGCGTACCTGTCGGGATGTATTGGCAGTAGCCCAGGAGGCCGATGATGAGTCCAGCGCCTCGCTGGTTTCCGACCGCATGGTGCTGCACGAAAAGACTGCCTGGATGCTACGCTCGCTGCTGCAGTAAACTGGCCAGAGTATTTGCGAATGGCGACCATTGGGTCGCCATTTCTTTATCCATTCGGTTCTTCCTGTTCGCTCAACACTATTGAGCTTCACCAAACCGTTCTTCCCGGGCCTCAAGCAGCGCCTTCCTGAATGCTTCCACCCGCATCAGTGCGCGCAGAAAATCAGGATTTTCTGCAGCGATACGAAACATCTCGGTATTCATTTCCTCATATTTCTGACTAAGGACCGCCTTCAGTTCTGCGTCATTCTGACCATAATCTTGCAGCGCATCCAGATTAAGGGCTGATATAGCCGCATCACCGCCGCCTGCCACGCTGGCGCCACCCAGACCACCACCACTGGGAATACCGTCGTCGCGCATGCGGCTAATGACCTGAATAGCATTGCTCTGCCGCTCCCGGGTTAAAAATCTTGGCTCGCATTCGCGCCGCGGAATATAGGAGGCGGTGTGACGGACGGTTTTACAGTCAATGTCGAATTCGTCGCGGCTATTCAATTCATTGAAGCGGGCGAACATGGCGTCTTCGGCAGCACGGAGCTGGAAGCGAATGGCCAGGACGCTTTGCTCGGTAGTTACGGTAATTTCTTCGATCGGTCGCGGGGGAGACCGGCTTGACTGCTCTTCTTCAGCCGTCTGCGCAGCAAGGTAGCCTGCCCAAAACAACATTGATAGAAAGGGTACTCCGATTGCGTTCCGCAAAATTGACATGGTCTATCCTGTTGTTCTTATTTGAATAACATAGCAAAAAAGCGATGGAGGGATTAGTTTTTCACAAAACGGCCCGCCTTCGATCCAGGCCAGTCCGGATATATCCCGCAACGCCAGGCATACGTAGCGCAGGGCGTCGCTGCCCATGGTGCTGCAAAATAGTTAACCCCTCCGTCCCCTTTTTGTTTTCCCGTCCCAGGGGCCGGGACCTTCTGCTGTGGCTGGTCTGGCCTGGCATTTTTTCAGAGTCAGGCTTGCATGGGCTTCCGGTGCAGGACCGTGTCCGTAATTTGCTGGAAGCGCACAGCCTTTCCCTCGGAAAATTCCCAGACGTGGGCAAACGGTGCACTGAATCGCTTGCCGGTAGCCTTGAAGGTTCCGCTGTACTGGCCAAGGGCGACCACGGTGTCGCCGTCAGCAATAAACTGTTTCGGCACGGCGGAAAAGCCATCCCATTCCCCGCCCAGCTTCATGAATACATTGTCCAGCACGGCATCAGGGCCAATAAACAGGCCGCCATATGGACCACCTTCCGCCTCGGTTCATTCCACGGCCGGGGACAACACCGCAAGTACAGCCGGAATATCCCCTGCAGCGAATGACTCATAGACACCCTGCACCAGATCAAGATTCGAACTCATAGCAACTCCTTGTTTGTTTTTATAAGCCCCGCTACGAACTATTACTAGCGGGCAGTCTGAATTTGACATTTAAGGCCGAAAAGGACAACCGGGCTCAGGATGACAAGGCGGCGAAGTAATCTCCCCCTTGACAGCAAGAGGCGCCGCCTATACATTCAACCATATGGTTGAATCAAATATGCAGCTCGACCTGCTCTTTGCCGCCCTGGCTGACAGCACCCGGCGCAGCATTCTGGCGCGGGTGGCAGAAGCGGAACTCAGTATTGGCGAAATAGCCGGGCACTACGGCCTCAGCTTTGCGGCGATCTCCAAGCATATCAAGGTGTTGGAGAAAGCGAGGCTGGTACAGAAACGCCGCCGCGGCAAGCAGCAGGTGGTGATTATCCTGCCCGACAGCCTGGATATCGCCCAGCAGCACATCGCCCGCTATGCAGAAATGTGGGGGCAACGATTCGACAAACTGGAAGACATACTCAAGGAAAACAAGGACTAAACCATGAGCAAGACAACATTCACTGTCGGAGCCGACAAGCAAAGCCTGATTATAGAACGCCTGTTCCCTGCCAGCCGGGACAAGGTCTGGGAGGCCTACAGCAAGCCGGAAATTCTGGCCCGCTGGTGGGGCCCGACTGGCTGGGAAACCGAGATCACGCATTTTGACTTTACTGTTGGTGGCTACTGGCTCTATTGCATGCGCTGCGTGGATAAAAACCAGGGCGACTTCTATGGCATGGAAAGCTGGGGCCGTGGTAGCTACACGGACATCTCGCCGATGGATTCCATTTCCCAGGAAGATGCTTTTGCCGACGCAAGTGGTGAAATCAACACCAGCATGCCGGTTTCCCAAACCACAGTCCGGTTTCAGGAAGAGGATGGTCACACCCGCCTGCTCAGCAATGCACGCTACGAATCTGAAGCCGCCCTGCAGCAGGTACTTGAAATGGGCATGGAAGAAGGCTTCAGGCAGACCCTGGACAACCTCGAACGCATACTGCTTGGCGACAAGGCCTGAAATCAGTGTTTCGCAATCATGCCAATAACAGTGGACGAGTTCCTGGCCCGGGCGCAGAATAAATGACTTTACTGCCGAGGAGTATCGTCATGCCAACGATAATGCGTATTGCCCTTATGCTGCTGTTGTCAGGTCTCACCAGCCCTGGCTACGGCCAGCAGACCCGTATTGAGGATTTTGCATTCCTGACCGGCTACTGGACCGGCACCGGCCTGGGTGGTGAAGTGGAAGAGATCTGGATGCCGCCGGTGGACGGCCGCATGTTCGGCATTTTCAAATTGTCCGGCGAAGGCGAGCTGGTTTTTAGCGAATACATGGAAATCGTAGAGGAGAACGGCGAATTTCTGCTGCGCCTGAAACACTTTAACCCGGACTTCAGCGGCTGGGAGACACAAAACGAGCATATTGAATTCAAGCTGGAATCAGTAGCCACAAACAGCGCCCGTTTCAAGGGCTTGCGCTATGAGGTAAACGAGTCTGCGCAGCTACATATTCATGTCACCCTGCATTACGATGACGGCAGGGCGGTAGAAGAGCCACTTGTTCTCAACCGCCAGCAACTTCAAGCTACACTGCCCTGAACCCACCGTCCGGCTGACGCCATTGATGCAGCGCATTCCATCTCAATTGAAGAAGGGAAATTAGATGCAAGCCAGCAAAACCATGCAACTCGTCGCCTGGTGTATCGCTGCACCGATGTTTGTCTTTCTGCTATTGGCAGGAGGCAGCAAGGTTGCTGGCGCCAATCCACTGGCACAGATTGAAGCCATGTCCCCCTATGTGTTCTGGATCGGCCTTGGCGAATTAACAGCCGCAATACTGTTTCTGCTACCACGAACCACAGTCATCGGCGGATTGTTTCTCAGTGCTCATTTAGGGGGTGCGATTCTGTTTCACATCATACGGGAGGAAGCCTTTTTTGGCCCCGTACTCACCAGTTTCTGGTTTCAGTCCACCATGCTGGCCGCCTGCTGGATTGTGGTCTTGTTACGACGGCCGGATATTGTACTGCGCTCTGCCTGAACAGAAACAAACCAGCCGGCGATAGAACTTGCCGACAATAAAAAAGGGGCCGGTGGTATGCATCACCGGCCCCGAATCAGGAGGGAAATGATTCGACCCCTCCATCCCCATAAACATGTCATGCCTGCTCAGAGATCAAACTGGATACCCTGGGCCAGGGGCAATTCCTTGCCGTAATTAACTGTTGAGGTGCTGCGGCGCATATAGCCCTTCCAGGCATCAGAGCCGGACTCGCGGCCACCCCCGGTTTCTTTCTCACCACCGAAGGCGCCACCGATTTCTGCACCACTGGTGCCGATATTGACGTTGGCAATACCGCAATCGCTGCCGACAGCCGACAGGAAACGTTCCGTTTCCCGCAAATCATTACTGAAGATGGCAGACGACAGGCCCTGGGGCACGGCATTGTTGCGGGCGATGGCATCATCCAGGTCGCTGTAGCGAAAGACATTAAGAATGGGTGCAAAGACTTCTTCTTTAACATTGTCGATGCTGTCGGGCAGTTCCACGATTGCCGGGCGCACATAAAAGGCAGCGCCCTGCTCTTCCAGGCAACGCTCACCACCGGTGATAAAGGCGCCCTGCTCGCTTGCTTTTTGCAAGGCTTGTTGCATCGCTGTATAGGCGGGCTCATCGACCAGAGGCCCCACCAGGGTGCCGTCCTCCAGGGGATTGCCCACTCGCACACTGCCATAGGCCTTGCGCAGCCCTTCCAGCAAATCATCATAAATCGAATCATGCACAAACAGGCGCCGGGTTGAAGTACAGCGCTGACCTGCCGTGCCCACGGCACCAAATACAATTGCCCGGGTAGCAAGATCAATATCTGCCGAGGGGGTGACGATAATGGCGTTATTACCACCCAGTTCCAGAATGCTGCGTCCAAAACGCGCAGCCACCCTGGGCCCCACTTCGCGGCCCATGGCACAGCTGCCGGTGGCACTGACAATCTTCATGCGGCTGTCATCCACCAATTGCTTGCCCAGCTCGCCATCACCCACCACCACTTGCGAAAGCTTTACCGGTGCCTTGCCAAATCTGGCCAGCGCCTTGTCAAACAGGGCCTGGCAAGCCATAGCAGTCAATGGTGTTTTCTCTGAGGGTTTCCAGATCACGCTGTTGCCGCAAACTACGGCAAGGGCAAAATTCCAGGACCAGACGGCAACGGGAAAATTGAATGCCGAAATAACCGCCACCGGCCCCATGGGCTGCCAGGTTTCCCGCATGGCATGCTCGGGCCGTTCCGAGGCAATGGTCAGGCCATAGAGCTGGCGGGACAGACCCACGGCAAAGTCACAGATGTCGATCATTTCCTGCACTTCCCCCAGACCTTCCTGATAGATCTTGCCACATTCGAGCGTCACCAGCCGCCCCAGGGTTTCCTTGTGTGCTCGCAGCTCCTCTCCCAGCAAGCGAATCAGTTCACCCCGTTCCGGTGCCGGTACTTGTCGCCAGGAATCGAAAGCGGCAGACGCATCACTCATGAATTGTTCCAGCTGCGCCTTGCTGGTTTGTGAAACCTCCGCAATCTGCTCGCCGCTGATTGGTGTGCACACGGGCAGGTCACCGCCATGCAGGCTTTCGGCTGAAACGCCCATTTGCTGCAGGCATTCCCGGGCCTGCTCGGGCAGGCTCGAAAGCCCTTCACTGGCTTGCATCAATGTCGCTGTATTACTCATATCAGGCTGCCTCATCTTTAATCTGGGTGGTGGCGTAATAAGCGCCAAAACGGTTGCCAAGGAAAGTGGCCAGAGGTATCTCTTCCTGTTTGACGAAACCATGCTGGGGCAAGCGGCCAGTCAACAGCAGATCCAGCACCGCGCAGATGCCCGCCGCAGTAGTGATCTGGATGGCACTGCAGAATTCGCCTCCCACCTCGGCGCTGTAAATCTTGTTGGCATAGGTTTCCTGCATCAGGCGGCCGTCCTTGCGACCACTGACAGTCACGAACACCAGCACTACATCCTGCATGGTGGCAGGCACGGCATTCTCCAGCACTTCCCGCAGAAGCTGACGCTGGTCACGCAGGCCAAGATCATGGAGCAATGTTTTCATGATGTCCCGGTGGCCAGGATAGCGAATGGTCTGATAGCTCAGATGGCGCACCTTGCCCAGCCAGGTCTCGGCCAAGGTGCCGATACCGCCGGAAGTATTGAATGACTCATAGCTGATGCCATCGAGGGAAAATCGTTCCAGCTGTTCCAGTGCCGGTACTGTCACCAACTCTCCGGACTGAATCGCCACACAGGGCTCACAATATTCATTGATGACCCCGTCGGTACTCCAGGTGAGATTGTAGTTCAGGGAATTGGAGGGAAATTGCGGCAGTGCCCCCACACACATGCGCACGCTGTCCAGGGAATCAAACTGGCTGGCGATGTCGTGGCTAACGATGGAAATAAAACCCGGCGCCAGACCGCACTGGGGGATAAAGGCCTGGCTGGCGCCTTTGGCCAGTTGCTTGACCTTCTCGGTACTGCGCACATCTTCGGTGAGATCCAGATAATGCAGTCCAACATGACGCGCCGCAGTGGCAATGCGCTCGGTGAGAAAATAGGGCGTGGCATTCAGCACTGCCAGCTGGCCAGCCAGGGCGGCTTCCAGTTCACCGTCGGCTTGCACGTCCACCTGACGGCCACTGACGTTCTGCCAGGCTGACAATTTGTCCAGCGCCGCCTGGTCCTGATCAATCAGGGTGACGTGGTAATCACCGCTGTTGCTGAGCAGGCGGGTGATCATCTGGCCGATCTTGCCGGCGCCCACCACCGCCACCGGATAGGGATTCTTTGCACTCATGAGGGCAGTCTCCAGCTCAAGTCTTGAGCCATTGTCTGCCGTCTATCGGTCAATATGAATGGACAAATTTAACAATATGACTTACTTTTTAGTCATATTGATTATCAAAACTACCGAATTGTGAAAAAATCTGATCAACAACTGATTGCCCTGTTGCAGGACAATGCACGCCGGCCAGTGTCAGAACTGGCCCGGGAACTGGGCCTGTCCCGCTCCACGGTACAGGGCCGCATCCGCAAGCTGGAACAGGAAGGGATTCTCAAGGGCTATTCGGTGATTCTTGGCGAGGAATTTCTGCGTGAGCAGATTGCCGCCCACGTGCTGATCAAGGTGCAGCAGAAACTCACCGCCAGCATCAGCCGGCAATTGCGCGCCATGCCCCAGACCCGGGCCCTGTATGCAGTCAGTGGCGACTATGACCTGATTGCCATGATTCAGTCCGACTCCACGGTTACCCTGAATCAGACCCTGGATGAGATTGGCAACCTCGATGGCGTGGAGCGCACCAACAGCTCGGTGATACTGGAAACCAAATTTGTCCGTTAGGGCTTACTGCAACCAGTCGTCCACGGCCCGGAACAAGCCGTTTCGATGTGCCTCGAAAGGATTGCCCGTTGCCACCGGCCAGGCACTGAGCACGGCCACCACCAGATTGTTGGCAGGATTGATATAGATACCCTGACCAAAGATCCCGCTGGCACGGTACACCCCTTCTCCCTCCAGCCACCACAGATAGCCATAGCCATCATAGGCTGGTGAAGCTCTGGTGGAATCACGCATCCAGTTCTCCGGCAAGACCCGGCTGCCATCGGGCAGTACTCCCCCGCCCATGGCAAATAGACCGAGGCGGCCATAGTCACGCAAGCTGGCATTGATACAACAGCCGCCCCGCTCCCCGGCCCCGACACCGTGCGTGGCCCAGTTGGCATCGGCTTCCATGCCAAAGGGTTGCCAGATCTTGTGCTGCAGATAGCTGGCCAGATTATTCCCTATGGCCGCTCGCACCAGCGCACCTACCAGATCGGTCTCGCCGGTATTGTAGTTAAACACTTCACCGGGTGTTGCCACATTGTCTTTACTGCCCATGAACTCAAACAACGCCACCACATCGCCACCGGGATAGGTGGCTACATCGGAATTCGGGTCGGCATAATCCTCGTTCCACTGGGCACCCGAGGCCATATGCAGCACATCACGAATCCGGGCCTGATCATAGGCCGAGCCCTTCAGGCGGGGCAGATAATCAGAAACCGGCTCATCGACGCTGTCGATATAACCATCCTTGATGGCAGCCCCCAGCAGCATGGAAGTCACTGACTTGGACATGGAGAAAGACACCCAGAGACTGTCTTCGGTATTGCCCAGGCCATAGCGCTCCAGCAGAATCTGGCCATCCTTGATCACCAGCAAGCCGCCGATGTGGTTGTGCAACATGAAGTGGTCCAGGTCATGGGACTCACCATTCGCCTGATAGCGAAACTCCTCCCAATCCATGGGCGCATGGGGCAGCTCCAGGGTGTAATCCCCCGCCTCGATTTCCCGCACCGGAGAGAAGGCCGACCAGTTACGAAAACGAATGATCTGGGCATCGTCACCCCCATTAGTAAGAGCACCACCACCACGAGGCAGGTTTTGCAGATCGGTTTCAGGATTCACATATCGGGGTTGCTGGGCGGACAGTATGGCTGGCAAGGTCGTTAATGCCAAAAAGAAAACAGCAATCTTCATCGCTTTGAACATGGAGCTCTCCCACTGCTTGAATATCTGCAAAGGGTACCTGTGTTAAGCCCGGAATTACAGCAGCGAGCTGTAGCTCCTGATTTATGCAGATTTCATGCATTTTTCTAAATCAGTCCTACACTTTCCTGAAGTTGCATTGATCTACAAACAACAATTTGCAGGTTCGAATAATTCCGACTTTTCACTAGCAGGAGACAAGACAATGAAACAAGCAAATGATCGACAGTTTTCCTCCAATCTGGAAAACTCTCCCGTAAGAGAGCTCACACTGTTGGAGACAGAACAGGTCACCGGAGGAAATCCGGCAGGCGCTGCGGTGGGGGCGATTGCGGGTGGTGCCGGTTATCTGGGGGGAGCGGTTATCAGTGGTGAATTCACCTGGAGCGGCTTTGGCGCCTCCATGGCTGTAGGCGGGTTATCGGGAGCGACGATGGGTGTAACGACATTTGGCGCATACATGGTGCCCAGGATATCGTTCTTCGGTGGAGCGGCGGTCGCCGGTGCTGACGGCAGCTAGGCCAGGAAGGAACCCATGAGCAATCAATTATTTCAGTTGCGGGTAACAGCTCAGACAATGATTCTGTTTGAGCTGTTTCTTTCTACCCTGCTGATTTCTATTGGAAGCACGACTAACAGTGAAGCAGAAGTTCTTTGGCTATTACCGGCGATTTTTGTGATTCACTTGCTGATTTTTTCAGCGCCGCTCGCCCTCATCAAAGGCTTTGACTTTGTTATTTATGATGCACCGCCGGATTCTCCCTGGAAATACTACGGTTTCATCGCTATTTTTATAGCCACTCTACTGGGCTCTATTATGGACGCTCCAGTTTCTCAGCTATTTCTTGCCTTGTAAGAATTATTGTTTTCGGAAACAAACCAAGCGTTTTATCTTCGATCAAAATGTTTGAATCCGCTTGATTTTAGTAACTCCGAATCAGCACAACTGAGCCTGATAAGCCTTCAGGTTTTTGCCTTTCTCATCCCGAAAGATTTCATCCGTGACCTGAAAATCACGAATCCGGTCAAGGCGAAAATTACGGAAATCCTGGCGTGATTCACACCAGCTGGTTAACAACCAGACCGGCCCGAAAAACACCATGGAAAGGGGGCGCACCTTGCGCTGGCTGAGCCGATCCTTGAGGTCGAGATATTCAAAGGTGATTTTTCGGCGCTGGCGAATGCATTCGCGAATTTCCGAGAAGTCTGCTTCCCAGGGTATTTTGCGGTGGCTTTCTTCGGAGTGTGTGGTCAGTTGCTCCATGTCATGCAACAGGGAATCCGGCAATACCGCCTGAATCTTTTCCAGGGCGCTCCGGGCCTTTGCGGAGAATTTGCCGTCGGTCCAGTTGCAGACCATATTGATTCCCAGAGCAATGGCTTCCAGTTCATCAAAATCAAACATCACCGGCGGCAGGTGATACTTCTTGTCAATCACATAGCCCACCCCGGCCTCACCGTAGATGGGCACGCCGGAATTCATCAGATCCTGGATATCCCGATAGACCGTGCGCTGACAGATATCGAAGTCATCGGCAATTTTTCGAGCGGTTACTGCATGACGCATGCGCCGCAGGTAATGGACAATTTTGATCAGGCGGTCTGCGCGTCGCATTTTTTTCATCCCCGGCAAAGACGTCGATTTCAGCGGATTATAGGCTACTGCAAGTCTACTGACACCATGCTGTCAGCAGACTTGCAGTAGAGTGGCTTCACTGTTTAATCACAATCCAAAGAGGGAATAACAATGATTGGATACGTCACACTGGGAACAGATGATCTGCCGAAAGCCGCCGCGTTTTATGATGAGCTATTTGGCTCCATCGGCATTGGCCGCTTTATGGAAGAAGAGAACTACTTTATTGCCTGGGCACCGGCGCCCGATGCCCCGTCGGTTGCTGTCTCCATTCCTTTCAACAAGAAACCGGCGACTGTCGGCAATGGCACCATGGTGGCCCTGTTTATGGAGTCTCCCGACAAGGTGGATGCTTTCCATAAAAAGGCCCTGGAGCTGGGTGGCACTGACGAAGGCGCCCCGGGTTTCCGACCGGCGGACAAGGATTCAGGGTTTTATGCCGGTTATTTCCGCGACCTGGATGGCAACAAGCTGAATGCTTTTTGTATGGTTGAAGCCTGAAGGCAGTTAACTATCCGCAAAATCAAAATAGTCAATCTCATTAAGAAAACGAAGAGCATCTCTTGCTCTTCGTTTTCTGCTAAGGAGACGATTGTTAATTTGATTGGACACTTAGAGGCCAGGAACGCCTTCAGGATAGCTTAGCTTAACTAGCAAACCCATCAAACTAGCCTTATAGCGCTTCGTTTGTCAGAGAATTAGCCTTCAAACGATAATGACGTAAAGTGCGCTAGCAATGACGCAGATAAAATACCATCTCGATCCCAGCAATTGAGATTTACCATCGGTTTGGTCGACACAATCCCCAAACTCCTGCCAAGAGGTCGCCAGAAGTAATTTTGGATTATCGCGAGCAAACCGAAAAGTAAAATAACCGGAAATGGATATAAGGCTGAACAGTAAATCCTGCTCAAGAAACGTTGCGACAAGTGCACAAACGACGCATATCTGCATCATTACGCTAATGGTCCAACGAGCCTGCTTTTCGTTCATCGCTGGCTTCCTCAATTAACTAGGAGTCGATAAACCTGTCATAAGCATAACTTCCAGCTACATACCCAATTGCAAACGAGGTGCCAATCATCGCTCCTGCAACACCCCCTCGGGTTGCGCCTGCCAAAGTACGCTTCGCGACATACCCGGCAGCGGTTCCCACAGCACCTGCATCTGCGGCCATTTCTCCTATTAGACCACCGCCGGAGACCTGACTTGTTTCTTCGATTGTTAGTTCACGCATTTTCACTCTCCACATTTATCGGTTAGGAACTGATACAACTAATAACTCTAGTTCAAATCCGGGGAATCGCGAGTTTTGCGTGAATTAAGCCTGTTCCGTGCTCACAGTGGTGGCATCACCGGGCTGTGGGTTCCTGCCTTCCGCCAACACTTTCTCCGGCACCTTGTGCAGGTCCCAGACAATGCCGAACCAGGACAGGGCCTTCAGCACAAGCCAGGTGAGATCCAGTTGCCACCAGTAAAAACCGGCGCGGGCCGAGTTCATATAGCGGTGGTGGTTGTTGTGCCAGGAAGCGCCCATGGTGGGAATGCACATGAACCAGTTGTTGGTAGTGGCATCACCGGTATTGAAGCGGCGATGATTGAACAGACCCGATTTGTGGCCGTGGGTCAGGGTGTTAACGGAAAAGGTGGATTGCACCGACAGCACGGTGCTGAGAATAAACACCCAGAACAGGGCACTGACTCCCAGTCCCTCGCGGCCAAATACGGCCGTGTATTCACCAATCACATAGGTGGTCACCAGTAGCAGATAGGGGAACAGATAGTGGTATTTGTTGACCCAGACCAGCTCCGGGTATTTGGCCAGGTCTTTGACATTATCCAGATTGGTATCGATGTATCTGGGATCTATCAACCAGCCAAAATGGGCAAACCAGTAGCCCTTGTGGACCGGTGAATGGGGGTCTTCCGGCTGATCGGAATGGCGATGGTGATGACGGTGGTGCTCTGCCCACCAGATGGGCCCGCGCTGGCCACCACTGGCGGCAAGCACGGCGAGAAAAAGCTGGAAAGCGCGGGACGTCTTGAAGCTGCGGTGGGCAAAGTAACGATGGGAGCCGGCTTCCCAGGCAAAGACCCGAATGAAAAAAGTCACCACCGTCCAGAAAACCAGCTCCGGCGTGACCGGCACGAAGAAGACACCCAGACAAAGCAGGTGAAACAGGACGATACGAACCTTGATAATTCGCAGGCTCTCGGATTTCTGGATACCGGTAGACGGGAGTGCTGTCATTATTATTGTCCTCACCTGCGACCTTTCACTCCCGCCAGTTTCGTGTATTTTCCAGAAAATGTAAAACCCGGATAAAAGTAACTTGACTCTAGCGCGATATGTCGATTATTCTGGACATATGGAAATACAGAACGCCGCCATTGTTTTCGATGCTCTTTCCCAGGAAACCCGCCTCAGCGCCTTTCGCCTGCTGGTGCAGGCCGGGCCGGAGGGCATGGCCGCCGGGCAATTGAGCTCGGAACTGGGCACGCCCCATAACACCATGTCTTTCCACCTGAACCATCTGTCCCATGCCGGCATTGTCAGCTCCCGCAAGCAGGGACGGTCAGTAATCTACTCGGCGAATTTCGGGGCCATGCATGAGCTGATCAATTTCCTGGTGCGGGATTGCTGCAGCAGGGATCAGGTCAGCATTGAAACAGACAAAAAACTCGGCCGCTCGGTAATCGAGCTGGCTAATTGCTGTGACTGAACAGCAGCTTTAAGGAGTAATGCCATGAAACGACTTCATATCCACGTGGGTGTTCCCGATCTTGACCAGGGCATCGCCTTCTACAACAAACTGTTTGCCAGCGAGCCAAGCCGTGTCGAGTCCGACTATGCCAAATGGATGCTGGAGGATCCGAAGATCAACTTCGCCATTTCCACCCGGGTCAGCCAGGGCGTAGACCACCTGGGCATTCAGGTGGATCAAGCCACGGAAATGGATAGCCTGCGGCAAAACCTGCAATCCGCGGATATGGCCCTGTTCGATGAAGGCGAGACGGTCTGCTGCTACGCCAAGTCTGACAAGGCCTGGGTGAAAGACCCTGCCGGCGTGGCCTGGGAGACCTTTCACAGCATGGAAGATGTGGCCTTGTTCTCGGGCAAGCAAGAGAAGGCCTCAGCTGCCAATTGCTGCGCACCTGGCGAAGAGTCGGCCAAGGCCTGTTGCTGAGAATTGATTGACGCTCCGGCCAGTCCTGATTGAGCTTTGCAGGAATTCAGGACTGGCTCTTATTATTGAACCGGCAATCAGGCACTACATCTCCTGACTGATCTGGCCAGCTCCGCCTGGCCTTCCCCTCGAAGATCAGGCCTGCCTGGCAACGTAGTACTACTGATAAATCATCACAGCGAGCAATAGCCGCACTCTGTTCCCCCGATTTACAGCATGGCAAGCGGGTCTTGCAGCGAGACAGGCAACGTCTACAGCATCACTTCAAACGCCGTGATCTTTTCGGGAAGCCTGTGCAAGCTTGCCAATCAAGTCATCGGGAATGGGTTTAGCGGGAGAAAAGGTAACGCCTGTTTTCGTCGCTTTGAGCCCGGCCTCAGTGATCTCCTTGGCAAGAGAGCTGATTGCCCCGGCTGACAAATAGATACCACACTGCCGGGTAAATGCGGCATAGCCCACAACAATAGTATCCCCGATCTTAAAACCGGGCATGTTGTAGGCAATGACCTCTTCAGCGTCTGCAAGCGCATGTGATAGCTGTTTGTGCAGGTTTCGAAGCAATGGGCGCAGCGGCTCTGAAGCTTTCTCTATGTAGCTGTCATGATCGGAAACCCTGGTCATGGTGGAATCCTTGTTCTGGCAGATGCTGTTTTGAAATAGCCGTTAACCTGATGCTCACACAGGGCAAGCACTGACTTGAAACAATATCATGAAAATCACCTTTTACCGCAGTTTCCCGCCTTCCGGCCGCAGTCCATTGCCTTCCCCGGCGGGGCGCGTATGATGTTGACAAGCCATTGACTCGAAGTGGGGAAACCACCATGTATCAGCCGCTGCGTTCCGCAATACTGCCTCTGGGCCTGCTCATCCTCTCCTTCTGCGCTTCTGCCCAGGCGCAACAATCTGACTACTCGCCTCCCATGACCGCCTGGGGTGTGCCGGATGTGCAGGGTATCTGGAATTACGAGAACAGAACCTCCCTGGAACGCCCCGATGTCTACGAAGGAGCCCTGGAAATTGATGAAGCCACCATGCTGGAGAAAATGGTGTCCACGCCTGACTATATTGCCTTTCTGGAATCCACCGGCGCCGAGGCACCGGGTCCGGACAATGTGGGCGGCTATAACGGCTTCTGGATCAGCCCGGGCATGGCTCTGGCAGAGATGAATGGCCTTTATCGCACCTCCATCATTGTCGAGCCCGCCGACGGCCAGATTCCCTGGCGTGAGGATGGTCAGGCACTCCGTCGCCAGCAACGCTCGGAACTGGAAATCATGGGCATGGCCGAAAGCGATGGCCCGGAAGGTCGTACTCTCTCTGATCGTTGCCTGAAGAGTTTTGCTTCCACGGCCCCTTTTCTCAGCAGCCTTTATAACAACACCCTGCAGATCGTGCAGTCGCCCAGCCATGCAGTTTTGCTGGCGGAAATGGCCCATGATGCCCGTATCGTCAAGATAGATCAGCAGCACAAGGATCTCCCCTACGATAAATGGCTGGGAGACTCTATCGGCTATTATGAAGACAATGCCCTGGTCGTGGTGACCAAAAACTTCAATCAGTGGCAGGTGGCCAAGGAGCGTCTGGTCTCGCCCGATCTGGTGCTGACAGAGCGCTTCTACCGGGTTGCCGACGACAAGATTCACTATGCCTTCACCATTGAGGACCCGGCCCTGTATACGCAGCCCTGGACTGGCGAGATGCCCATGTATACCGCCGAAGGCCTGTATGAATACGCCTGCCATGAAGGCAACTACGCCATGCCGGCGATTCTGGCCGGCGCCCGGCGCCAGGAAGTCGAGGCTGAGCTGGCCCAGGACTGATTCCAGGCTCCTGACCTTCAGCGTGATAAAGACCAGGACACTACCCCACCCTGGTCTTTATCTTCGCGTCAGCCATTTTCATTGCCTGTTTCCCCAGCTGCCGTCCTCACACTGTTTCTCTGGCCGACTAATCTGAACTGCATCACAGCAAACCCGTAATTATTCCTCATTGCGCCTTGAACGTCCGGATTGGAACTGCTGTACTGCAACCACAAGCGGCTGGCTACTACAGCGGTCTCCCATTTCTTCTTCCCTGCAGTAGTAGTTGTTATGAGCCCCAAGAACAAGACGCAGTATGCAAGATCTGAAATCACCGCTCCTTCCACCCTGAAAAAAACCTGCCTGGCCACCATGATGGCGGCGGCACTTCTGCCCCACAGCAGCGGCATAGCCGATAGCAACGATTCACTGGAAGCTGCCATCACCGCCCTGATGACAACTCACAATGTCGCCCTGCCGCCATCAATGGTGCCGGTACCCGGGTTATCTGAAACTTCCGAAGTCATCACCATCAGCACCAACCTCGCCCTTAAATATGTCCCGGCGATTTTTACCGCACCCCAGGACGTTGCCGTCAGCCCTAACTCGGCAGACAAGTGCACCTACCGTATGTCGGTACCACAAACGGAGGCAGAGTATAAAAACCTGTTGGGCTTCTGGGACATATTACCCTTGCCCAGCGACTGGGGCATTCTCGGCACGCCGATGGTCAGTCATGCCAATACCGACGTGACGGTGAGCGTCGATAACCTGGGCAGTGTTCCCTTTGCCCGTACCACCCAGCGGCAAGTGGCGGTTTTCCCTTCGGGCAATCATCGCTTGCAATGGTCGGCCGAAACCCAGGTCTCCCCCACGCTCGACATCGCTCTGCCGATTCTGATCTTCGGCATGAACAACATCAAATACGGCAAGGCCGTCACCAATCTGGGCGATACCAGTGCCGCCCAGGCCGCAAAGCAAGCGTCCTTCCAGGAAGATGTCGCCAAGACCCTGAACAGCATTGCCATCGAACTGGGCCTGATCTCGGCCGATTTGTTAACCGAGAACGGTATCGTGTCGGTGACCAATGCCGAGCCACAACATGTCCAGACTGTTACCGTTTATGATGTTCTGCCTCCCAGTATCGAAACCGATCAGCCGGTGCTTAGCCTCGAAGCCACAGATTTCGGCGGCGTCAGCTATGAACGAGTCAGGGACCAGCTCTACGCTTCTATCAGCGCCAATGAACCCTGTGGCCGCTCTTACAGTCTTTTTTCGGATGCGCCACCGCTGTTGGCACTGGGCAGCAATACCATTACCTGGACTGTGCAGGACCTCGGCCCCAAAGTGGGCGGCGGCGTCAATCAGGACACACTGCAACAGGTGGTTGTAGTGGAAGACAATCAGGCGCCCATCATGGTGCCACCGGCCGGGATTGTGTTTGAAACCAATGCCAATGGCCTCGAGAGCGATGAAGTGGAACTGGGCGTGCCCAAGGTGGTTGATCTGGCCGACTCGCAACCCAGTGTAAGCAGCGATGTACCAGACTTTTTCCCGATCAACAGCCGCACTGATGTTACATGGACTGCGACCGACGCTTCCAACAACAGCAGCAGCGCCAATCAGCTGATTACTGTCAAACCCATCGGCAGCAACACCACACCGGAAGCATTCAGCAAAAGCGCCAATACTCTGACCTCGGAGCCGGTAGACATCGTGCTGACCGGCAATGACAACGACATCATCGACGGCATTCCTGACCCGCTGGGTTTCGCCATCGAGAGTCAGCCCGCCAACGGTGAATTTATCGCCCCGCTATACCCTTATTTTATCGAGGACTACCGCACCCAGCCGGAAGGTCCTTTCGGCGAAGACTTTCTCACCGCCTCTCCTCGCAGCGCCTATGTCTATGACAATTTCTGTGAGCCGGATGTACTCACCAGAGACTTTGTGTTTGAACCGGAGTTTCTCAGCGTTACCGATGACGGCACCCAGTATGTCTACGACTATTACTGGCGCTGTGACGACGGTGGCAAGCGCGGGCGCACTTATGAGCGCATTTCCAAATGGGACAGTGACGGTAACTACCAGGGCTATATCTCGATCAGTGAAAATACCTTCCCGCAGTTTGTTCTGGACCGGGACGGCTATATCTATCTGCTGTCCAGTGTCGGCTCCGGCTCCAGCACCGATCTGTTCCTGAAGCGCTGCTCCACTGATTTTGGCTTTTCGGGCGGTTTGAACTGCGATACCAGCTGGAAATTCAACTATGGCTCAGCCACCAGCATAGACCCCAACAACCTGGTTTACGCCCGAATCGACAGTGAGCAGGATATTGTCTATGTCACCGACAAGCGTCGGGTCTTTGCCTTCGATATCAGTGCCGGAAGCGGAGAAACCGATTACCTTGGCTCCCTGATGAACGACGAGCAGTTTCTGGAAACCTGCTCGGCAGCCGGCACCACCCGGGCCGGATTCACTATTGAAGTGGACTCCCAGGGCGATCTCTATATAGCCGATTCCTGCAATGACCGCATCCACAAGTTTGAGGCCTCCGGCTATGACGCCAATGGTAATTTTGTGGCTGGTGATTATGTGGGCTGGCTGGGACGTTGCGACAGCAGCAACAATAATGCCTGCGACCAGCAGCAGGGTCGCAGCAAGGGTTATAGTTGTACTGACGCCACCTGCTTCACCGCCAGCAGCGAGGGCGAGGAACAGGGGCAGTTCCACACGCCCCTGCATCTGGCCATGGATCCCAATGACATTCTTTATGTGGCGGACTACAACAATGACCGCATTCAGCGCTTTGCCCCGGATGGCAGCTTTGCAGGCGAGGCGGTTTCAACCGGAACCGGGGTCAATCAGGGCGCAGAGCCCGGCTTTATCCTGGGCAACTTCGCCAGCCCGCGCACCGTATCGGTAAATTCGACCCAGTTCTTTATCGTCGACAAGGAAGAGAGCTTTGTGCATGTCTTCCAGACTTCTCCTTTTACTGATGTGAGTTCCGATTCCGCCACTGTCACCTATGTGTCAGATTTCAGCTTTCATAGCAGCACTGACAGTTTCAGCTATAGCGTCAGCGACGGACTGGCCACCAGTGCCCCGGCCCAGGTGAGCATCAATGTGACTCGCAATTACCGCCCACCAACGGTTGAAGACTTCAGCCTGGATGTCTATGAAGACGAATCAGAAGACTTTGTCTTCACTGGTAACGATCCCGACGGCGTCATTGGCTCCGGTGATTTCAATGCCCTGGATACCCTCAGTTTCAGCGTGGTGACGGCTCCGGAACATGGTCAGGTAGTGGGCGCCGGCTCTTCCTTTACCTATATTCCCGATGCTGACTACAGCGGCAGCGACAGTTTTACCTATATTGCCAACGATGGTGTTTTTGATTCAGCGCCGGCCACGGTGACTGTGGAGGTGGAAGCTGACAATGATCCACCCGAGATTCAGTCGGTCAGCATCAACAATACCGCCGTGGGTTTTCCGGTATCGCTGTCGGCCACTTATACCGACGACCTCTATACAGACCCGCTCCAGCTATCCGACCAGAACGTCATCTATGCCACCATTCACTGGGGCGATGGCGATCGTTCCAACCCCGGTGCAGAGGAAGTTGAAGTCGTTACACCCTATAGCCGCGACCAGGTCGGTATCATTACTGCCTCCCATGTCTATGCAAGCGAAGGGTCACGCAGCGTAAGAATTTGCGCCATGGACTACTTCGGTCGTGATTCCTGTGAGACCGAAGTGATTGTGGTTGAGGCCCAGGCGGCTCTGGCACTGGATGTCAATGCCTCGCTTGAAGAAGTCGGTGTCGGCGAAGAAATCAGCTATTCTGTAGAACTATTGAACCTCATGCCGGAAGCTGGCTTCGCCGGTGTTTCGGCGAGCTCTGTGACCGCCAATCATGAATTGCCTACTGGTCTGGAACTGGACAGTGTTGATGATGGCGGTGCTGACTGCGAACTGCTGAGCAATGAGGTGTCCTGCAGTATCGGCCAGCTTGACCCGGGCAGCAGTCTGACCATGACCATCACGGCAAGCAATAATGGTAGCTCTCTGGTCAATCTCAATGATGATTTCAATGTGGTCGCCATGACCCCCTCACCCGCCACTCGGGAGTTCTATCTCGGTTATGAACTCACCACCATACTGGCTGACGCGACCGATACTGATGGCGATGGCATCTATGATGTCTATGAAACGGCTATGGGACTAAGCACCCAGAGTAATGACGCCGATGCTGATCTGGATGGCGACGGTTTGAGCAATCTGGCCGAATTCCTTGCCGGCACCCTGGCCAATGACCCCGATTCCGATGATGACGGCATTGAGGATGGCTGGGAAATCGACAATGGTCTGGATCCGCTACTGGCCAGAGATGCCGGCTTCGATCTGGATGATGATGGATTCAGCAATCTCGAAGAATTTCTGGCAGATCGCAACCCAGTGACGGATGAACAGAGTGGCAGTCGACTGGTGCCAATTCTTGCTGTCTTCGATAATAATTTTCTCAGCATACCGGCACTGCAGATTGGCTTTGACTTCTTCGATCTGGATCTGGAACTCAGCCGACTGGACCCGGTGGTATTCGAATTGATCGATTTTGCGCAGCGTCCGATCAAGACGGACGTTGCCAATGCCAACAGTTTCAACCTCGCCGACAACACCCTGAATGTACCGGTGGCAGATGTGCTGGGAGACTATTACTCCCTGCAATTCCGGCTCATCAACGATGCGCCGGTGGAGTTGCAACTGATAGGGATCGGCGACGCCAGCACTAACCCCTGATAGCGGACTGCAGCCTTCTGTCAGAGACTGGCCCTGTGCTCACTTTGAGCACAGGGCCAGGCTGGTTTGCGTCCTGCCCTGCCTGCGCCTATATTAGGCCCCTCATCCGCTTGCCGGTTATTTCCCGACTACTTTAGTGACCCAGACATGACCAGATTACCTGTTGCCGCGCTTATCTCTCTCTGTTGTTTATTACCTGCTTTCGTCCTGGCCGACGAGCTGGCAGACCGTATTCTGCCCCTGCGCGAGCAGGCCCGACTGGAAGATGAGATGTTACGCGAACGCCTGGATGAGGTGGTCCCGGAACTGATGCGCCGCGAGGGCATTGACGCCTGGGTGGTGATTTCCCGTGAATACAACGAAGACCCGGTACTGCGCACCATGCTGCCGGCCACCTGGCTCAATGCCCGGCGCCGAACCGTACTGATGTTTATCGACCATGGTGACGAGCGCGGCGTGGAGCGTATGGCGGTGGCCCGCTATGCCGTGGGGGATCTTTTTCCCGGCGTCTGGGATCCGGAGCAACAGCCGGACCAGTGGGCCCGCATTGCCGAGTTGCTGATTGAAGCAGACCCCCAGAGCATCGCGGTCAATTTTTCCGATACTTACGGACTGGCCGATGGCCTGACCTATACCGATGGCCGGGAGCTGCAACTGGCACTGCCGGACAATCTGCGTGCCCGCATTATCTCGGCCGAGCGTCTTGCAGTAGGCTGGCTGGAAACCCGCACTGCTACCGAGATGGAACACTATAAAGACGTCATGGCCATTGCCCATGCCATTATCAAGGAAGGCTTCTCGGCTGAAGTGATCGAGCCCGGTGTCACCAGCATCGATGATCTGGAATGGTGGTATCGCCAGCGGGTCAATGATCTGGGTCTGGATGCCTGGTTCCATACCAGTCTGGAGGTAGAACGTTCCGATGATTCTGCAGCGCGAATTGACGCTGAAAATCTCGACCCCGAGATCTTCTACCGCGGCGACCATGTGCATATCGATTTCGGCATCAGCTATCTAGGTCTGCAGACTGACACCCAGCAAAATGCCTATATCCTGCGCGAAGGGGAAAGCGAGTTACCAAGCTATTTGCAGACGGCCCTTGCCGAAGGCAATCGCTTACAGGATATCCTCACCGGCAATTTTCAGATTGGACGCAGCGGTAATGAAATCCTGGCCATGAGCCTGAACCAGGCCAGAGAAGAAGGCCTGAACCCGATTATCTACACCCACCCTATCGGTCTGCACGGCCATGCTGCCGGTACTACCATTGGTATGTGGGACAAGCAGGATGGTGTACCTGGCACAGGTGACTATCCCATGCATGCCAATACTGCCTACAGTATCGAACTCAATGCCCTGGTGGATGTACCCGAATGGAGTGCTGAACCTCTGCCCATGAAGCTGGAAGAAGATGGCTTTTTTAATGGTAGTGGCTTCGACTATATCCAGCCCCGGCAGACCGAATACCATGTGATTGACCCGAACTGAGTGAAATAGCGGCTTTACTCCGACTAATTTTCATCTACAGTTCAGTTTGTCTCTATAAACTGTAAGCAGAATCAACCCGAAATAAATAAAGGACTATTGCTATGACAGGGAAATGGACCAGGGTCAGTCTTGTACTGTTGCTAGTATTGTTGTTTTTTGCCTGGCTACTGGCGCCGGTTTACGTCTTTATGGGCGAAGACAATGCGCGCCTGTTTGCTCTCCTGGGCAGTCATGAACTGGAAACCTCCAGCCAACTGGACAGCATTGAAGCGCCGCAGCGCTGGCAACAACAGGCCAGTGCCGCCAATCAGTTGTTACTGGATCATCGCAATAGCATAAAGGCACCGGCCCTGTCAGCGGCCATTGCCATCGATGGTGAACTGGTCTGGGCTGCCGCAAGCGGTTATGCCGATCTGTCCGCGGGCGAGGCTGCCAGCACCGACACCCTGTTCCGTATTGGTTCCACTTCCAAGGCGGTAACCGGCACCCTGATGGCAAGGCTGGTAGATGCGGGCATTGTATCTCTGGATAGTCCAATCAGTGACTACACTCCGGACTTGCCAAACCCGGCCTGGAACACGCTTACCCTAAGGCAGTTGGCTTCCCACACCGCAGGCATTCCCGGTTACGAGAACAACAATGACTGGCTCGGGGCTTACCGCAGCATGTGGCCGCGCAGTCACTATGAAAACGTCGCCGACAGTCTCGAAGTCTTCGATGGCAGCGACATGCTGTTCGCACCGGGCGAGGGTTTCTACTATTCCAGTTATGACGTGGTATTGCAGTCGGCCATTCTGCAAGCTGCCGCCGGCCAACCCTATCAACAGTTGTTGGGAACATGGTTGCGCGACCCATTGGGCATTGAAACACCGATCCCTGAAGGACCCCACGCTGACCGTGCCAGCTTCTATTTCAAACAGGATGACAGGGCCTATAACAGCCCCGGCTATGATGTCAGTCATCGTATGGCCGGTGGCGGGTTGATGGCGCGCCCCCGTGACTTGGCACGGTTGGCCTCAGCCTGGACCGATCCCGACTTTATCTCCGACGCCACCCGCGACGCGTTTTTTACCGCCCAGCCCCTCAATAACGGTGAAATCAACGAGCAGGCCTATGGGCTCAACTGGCGCGTGCGGGAAGCTGTTGGCGAGCAATTGCCGCTGTTCAATGCCAATCACGGCGGCGTGGGCAAGGGCTCCATGTCCTGGCTGATCGTGATTCCGCAACAGAAGCTGGCCCTGTCCATGATGATCAATACCCGCATAGATCCATTCTCGGACTGGATCAGTATTCAGGAGGAGTTGATCTCGCTGTTCCTGCAGTAGCGCTGCCCTGACTGCCCGGTTGCTATCCTGCCCCTTGTTTCAGTAAAGTAACAACAAATAATAAGGAGCAAGCCATGCAGCAAGCTTTCAGAATTGGCGCAGTAACTATCGCCTCCCTGCCCGCCCTGCTTTTCGCCGCAGCAGCGAATGCCGCCGAAGAATTCACTACCCAGTGGGGCCATCCGGATCTGCAAGGGGTCTGGAATTTCTCCACCGAAATCCCTTTTGAAAGGCCGGAACAATTCGGGACACGCGAATTCCTGACTCCGGAAGAAATTGAAGAAATCCAGGCTCGTCTGGCCGCCGAAGCCCAGGCCGGTGCCCAGGTGGAGGCCGACAGCGAACTTGCCAATCGCGGCGCCCCGGAAGAAGGTGAGCGCTTTGTGTATGGCTATGACCATTTCTGGTATGAAATGGCACCGATTGCCGACACCGTGCGTACCTCACAAATTGTTTACCCGGTTAACGGCCGCCTGCCAGACATCGTCGAAGGCGCGCCCCGGGGTGAGAGTGGTTTTCTGGCCGATGCCCAGGGCCAACGCCCGGTACGTACCGGCAGCGGCGGTATTGGCAAGGACGGCCCGGAAGACCGGGGACTGCCGGAACGCTGCATTCTTGGTCTCAATGGCCTGCCACCCTATCGGCCCAGCCGCTATAACAACAATTTGCTGATCGTACAGAATCGCGATCACGTGGTGATCATGTCGGAAATGCTGCACAACGCCCGCATGGTTCCCCTCACTGACCTGCCGCCACTACCGTCTGATATTGAACAGTGGACCGGCGATTCACGCGGCTATTGGGATGGCGAAACCCTGGTGGTAGAAACCCGCAACTTCAGCTTTTATACCGTCAGCCTGCGCAATACCGGTACCGGCAAGGAAAAATTCCTGACCGAACGCTTTACCCGCAAGGACTATGGCTCACTGGAATATGAATGGACGCTGGAAGACCCGGCTACCTTTACCGACAAAATCACCGCCGTGCTGCCCATGGCCAAGGTGGATGGCCAGCTCTATGAATACGCCTGCCAGGAAGGCAATTACGGCCTGATGAATATCCTCAGGGGTGCCCGGGCCGAGGAAGCGCGGGGTAACTGACAAGAAGCTGCGAGATTCGCACACAAAAAAGGGCGGAAACCCCGCCCTTTTCCTTCAGCACTTCAAGCTCTAGCCAAGCACAAAGGCGTTACCCGCAAACTGGTCATAGCCGGTGGAGGCCACGCCGGTTCCGGCAACACCGATCAATTCGATATCGAATACTTCGATCTCATCACTGAGCAAGGGTCCTAGATCAAGCGAGGTGTCGAATACATCAGTGACGTAAACACGCGCACCAATCTCACCGATCGTGTAATCAAAAGTGCCCACAAGATTGATGCCCACATCGGTGACTGTTTCATACTGGGAATTGAAATAGGGAGTCACAGAGACTTCAGAGCCATCCACCGACTTGATGCCGGGCAGATTCAACCAGTCTGCATTTCTTAGCGCCATCACCGGATCATCAAAGCCGTCTACATAGACGGGTCGATCAAATAACAGATCCACGGTGAACTCCGGCGTGGATGCACTGGTGGCTGCCAGATCCAGGTCAAAGCTGAAACCGGCCCCGAGGAAGGTGTAGTCCAGCTGGACCCCACCGACATCACCTATACCAATATTCCACTTGTTGTCCAGGTTGGCGAAAACCACACCGACCTTGGGCAGATTGCCCAGAATATCGTCGAAGTCAAAGCGGATTCCCGCAATGGACTGACTACCAATAGCCGTAGTTGCCAAGCCAAGAGGCAGTGATGCTTCGGTGTCGTTGCTTTCATCGTAGAAAATAATCTGACCAATCCCCTTGGGGAGTTTGATGTCTTTGGTATAAACAACGGGGTCTGAATCAAGCAGGGACAGGGTCAAACCACCTTCCGCTGCATTAATGCCGCCTTCAATCAGATTAAAATCCGCTGAGCTGTCAAACAGAGTTGTGTTAGTGCTCCAGTTGAACAAATCAGCCCCCAGGAATTCGCCCTTGGCGTCAGCGAAAAATCGGAAAGCGGCATTCACTGAAGCATCAATACCGGCAAGATAGGAATCCGGGAAGTCATACTCGAATTCGCTCCAGGGTGCCGATTGCGCCATGGTGCTGAGCACATGGAAGCCTTCCGAATCAGTTGTGCTGTTAAGGATTCGGGCCAGCACGCCCTGCTCGCTATTGAAAGACCCGCCATTGACTTCCACAAAAGGGGTCAGCTCAACGCCGAACTGGGCATCGAAGCCTGCCTTGAATTCAGCACCTGTTCCTACATCATCCCAGAGCGCATCGATATTGATCAGGTTGACCTCACCGGTATCCAACTGGAATCCACCGGATACTTCTCCCCGCAATCCATCCGGATCTGCGTCCAGACCAAACAGGGAGGTATTGTTAAAACTCATATCCCAATCGGCCTGGTAACCGGCCGCCAGATTGCCACCGCCCAGTGACAGGGAGGTGTAGGAACCAGTTTCCTGAAAACGCAAGTCGTGCCACTGTGTGGCGTAATCGGCGGTAAGGCTGCCGAAGCCGTGGCTATCAAGGTTTTCCAGCAGTACCGGCGCATCGTACTCGCCGTTGACTGTCACAAACACAGCACTGGTGGCCGTGGCCCCAAATTTGTCTGTAACGGTATATTCAACAATCGCCTCCGCTTCTTGCCCCGCTGCAAGCTGCTCGAAATCGCCGCTGGTATCGAAGCGAATCTCACCATCGACCACACTGGCACTACCACCGCCATAGACTACGCTGGCACTGCTGATAGTCAGCTCGTCTCCAGTATCGATATCACTGTCATTGTGCAGCACATCAATCAGCACCGAGCCCGACTCCTGCACTTCGGCATCATCCATGCGTGCTACCGGCGCATCATTGGCACCAACAACGGTAACATCCACTGATGTCCAATCAGTTGCGCCATGATCATCACTGATCTGATAACTGAAACTGCTCAGCTCAGACTGCCCTTCTGCCAGTGCTTCGAAATCGCCGTTACTCTCAAACACAAACTCGCCGTTCACCAGGGATACAGTTCCACCATTGTCCGGCTGAGTAAAATCACTAATGGTGATGGTATCGGAGTCGTCTGTATCGTAGTCATTGGCCAGCACGTCGATGCTGCGGGAATCATCCTCACCTACCTGCGCCACATCGGCTGTGGCAACGGGGCGGTCGTTGGTGCCGGTGATTTGAATCCGCAGGGTTGCAGTATCAGAGGCACCCTTGTCATCGGACATGCTGTACTCGATTTCCGCCGTCACTTCCTCACCGATTGCCAGGTAGTCGTAGGCAGCCCCCGGATTGAAAGAAATCTGATTATTGCTGATAGACACAGCTGGACCGGAACCACTCGCCGACGAGCCACGGCCATCATCAAGCAATGTGACCGTATCAACAGTATGTACATCACTGGCATCCACGTCGGTATCATTGGCCAGCACATCAAGCAGCAAGGTTTCATTTTCTGTGCCACTGGCATTGTCGTCATTCGCCACGGGAGCATCATTGACACCAGTGACTGTCACCGCGATTTCCGCCTCAGCCGAGGCGCCTTTGTCATCGGTAATTTGGTAGCCAAGCAGGACTTCCCGGCTCTCTCCCTCGGCCAGGTCTTCGAAATCGCCATTGCTGTCAAAGACGATGCTGCCATCCACGATAGAGGCTATTCCGCCGAGCGGTGATTGCTCGACCGCGGTAATAGAGAAGGTATCAGACTGATCGACATCATAGTCGTTGGCTGTAGCGTCGATGCTGACGCTGCTGTCTTCATTGACCGTCGCGGTATCAGACAGGGCAACCGGCGCATCGTTAACCCCGATAATCTCAATATTGACGGTGGCAGTTTCGGCATCCATGTCAGCATCGGTGACCCGATAATTGAAACTCATGAACGCGCTCTCGCCCAGTGACAGGTATTGAAAGGAATCGCCATAGTCATAGCTGAACTGACCGCTGACATCGATTGAGATGCTGCCAACAGCCGGGCCCGCCACCAGTTCCACCGAGCGCACCAGGTCAGGCACATCATCATTGAGCAGCACATTGCCCCCGGGCAGGACCTGATCCTCGGTCCAGGCAAAGGCATCATCTGCCAGCGTGACCGCTTCATCTTCCGGATTCAGCTCCACGCCATCGACACGAACCCGCAGGGTTTCGATCTTGCGCGCAAGCAGGGGCGCAAAATCAAACTCAAAACTCTGGCCAGTGGCCATGCCTTTTTTGTTCAGATGCGCTTCAAGCCAGGGTAAATATCTGGCGATGTCATCCTGTACATCCAGGCGCATCCAGCTATCGAAAGTCATGTCCAGCAACAGATCATCAATGCCGGAGCCGCCATCGTACTGATCGCTGCTGGTCAGATTGCCTTCCACTGTATAGGTCAACAAATCATTACCGGAACCACCTTTGACCCAGTCGTTGCCGGAGCCACCCGATACGGCATCATCCCCTGATTTGCCATCCACAAATTCGTCTGAGGCCTGGCCATCGATGACATCGGCGCCTGGATTTCCGTGATTCTTGTTGGCTTTCCCCTTAGCTGGCATTACATGCTCCCTGAGTGCTGTTTTTATATTCTCTCGCAGGTTTTCACACCCCGAGTACTGCTTCTTGGTCCGACAGGCAAGTGTAATATCCCCACTGCCGCCGACCCATTACCTAATTAGGTAGTAAATTACTCTTTGCTCACACCCAACCACAGAGACATCAGTGCGGCCCGGCTCTTCACGCTGAATTTCCGGTATATGGATTTCACATGGTGGTGGGTAGTGTCTGCCTTTTTCCCCAGTTTTTCGGCGATCTGCTTTTCGGACAGGTCAGTCACCAGCAGAGCAAGTACTTTTCGTTCGGTTGAGGTCAAGGCTTTGTCTGCCAGCATCAGTCCGTGGTGCAGCATCATCCGACGGGATAGCCACTTCAGTCCCTTTAGTGTATTGGCAGCAAGCTTTTTGTCGTCTTCGTCATAGTTCCCGCCGCTTTCTCGGGAGAACACATAATAGGATTCGGAATCCCGGTTAATGGGGATGATCACATACAACACATCCTGATAACTGCGTATTGCCTGGTATTCCCTGTACCAGTCAGAGCTCAGATAACTGCTGGTAGCCACTTCGGCAAGAGTATGGCACCGGAATCTACCCGCGCCCTGTACATGAAAACGGATCATTTCGGTGGCATTACCGGACTCCAGCATGCGCATACCGAACTTGTACTGACTCATGGAGATGGCGTCATCATGCAGAAATCGCACTGCACTGGGCCGCCAGCCATTGCTGCCGTCTGACTCAGCAGACCCCATACGGACCGTGCCCAGCCAGTAGGCCTGGCTGGAGCCGGTCCACTGCGCCAGTTTGTCCAGCAGGTGACGGACGCAGGCTTCGGTTTCTGAGGCCGGGAAATCGGCCAGTTCATCCCAAAGAACGCTGACCTTGTCGGGAATCTGGAAGGACACTTTATTCAATCCCTGAATCTGTTCAAGACTGCATCGCCCCTGACTGTACAGCCCCGGGCAATCCTGGAGGACAAGTGTAGCAAAACGCCTCCCTGGCACAAAAATCCCACCGACCAGGAGCCATAAAAAAAGCCGAAGAGAAATTCTCTTCGGCTTTGTTTGTCGGCATCTGATCAATTGTTGATCAGGGCTGCCAGTCAAGACGCAAATACATGCGACGACCATCGGTGTCGTAAGGCGCGTTGCGTGAATAGATCAGACCACGATTGGCCTGGAATTCGGCTTCTTCCGGATACTGATCGAACAGATTCTCGGCACCCAGACGCATTTTCAGGGCGTCGTTGAAGCTATAACTGACAGACAGGTCGGTGAAGGCTTCGGCACCGAAATCCTGGTGGATATCCCCTGCTGCATTGAAGGAGAAGTCGGTCCATTTGCCGTAGTAGCGCACACGACCCTGAATCTCCCAATCGCCAATCAGATAGTCTGCACCGAAGTTATAGCTGTGACGGGGCAGATTTTTCTCAAAGCGAATACGGCTGGTGTCATTGCTGGCCAGGGAACCGCCGGTTACTTCGGTCTTGTTGTAGTTCATGGAGGCAGACAGATTCATCTGACCGCTGCCCACTTCAAAACCGTAGCCCATTACCAGGTCAACACCCCGAGAGCGGGTATCGAAGTCATTCTGGTAGAAATTAACCCGGGTAATCCCTTCGCCGCCGGGCACACCCAGGGCGATAAGTTGAGCACGCTCACTGTCGGTGAGTGTGTAACTACTGGAAGTACCGAAACGGTTTTCCACCTCGATGCGATAGATATCCAGAGACGAGGTGAAGCCTGCATCATTGCGATAAACAATACCGGCGCTGATATTGTCAGACTCCTCCGCTTCCAGTGGATCGATCGTCACACCAGCGCGCTGGGAGACAATGCTCGCCACTGGTCCTTCGGGAGAAAAACGGCCCGCAGTAAAAATATTCAGGGTTACTGTGTCCAGCCCCTGGGAAGTACGCTCACTGAACAACTGGCCCGGAGTCGGCGCACGAAAGCCGGTAGACACCGTGGCACGAAGAGCCAGGTTGTCACTGAACTCATAGCGGGCGCTGAGTTTGCCGGTGAAGATGCTGTCGTCATGCTCGGAATAGTCTTCGTAACGACCAGCCAGTCCCAGCGTGAAAGCATCGGTCATTGGCAGCTCGATATCCAGGTAGGCAGACAGGCTGTTCTGGTCAGACTCGCCAGACTGCTCGGGGCTGAATCCCGGGAAGCCATTGGAACCGGAAGGCAAACCTTCGGCCGCACCTGGTCCCACCGTGTAGGAAGCCGCATCACCGGCGCTGATTTCGTAAGTCTCTTCACGACTCTCCAGGCCAAAAGCCAGATTGATGGGCTGGACCATGGCGTCGCTGTCGATCTCGTAGTTGAAATCCAGATTGAGATTCAACTCCCGTTGCTCGAGAGCACCGATATCAAATGCCGTCGGTGACTGTGGTCCCAATGAAGCATTGATACTGTTAAACATAAAATAGTCGATCTTGTTACTGCCAGTACCCGCGCTCAGATCCCAGTACAGGCCATTGGCCAGCTCACCACGCACACCGGCGGTGAAAGACAGGTCGCGGTCTTCCTGACCGAATTGGGGGGAAAATCCCGCGGGGTAGGTATCGCGCAAATCAAAACCGGGGAAAACCGTGGTCAGATTGAAAGCGCTGGTGCTGTCCGGATTACGCCAGTTGAAATCCGACAGGCCCTCACCATCGCTGAAGCTGGCAAAGGCATAGGCCTGGCTGCGGTCAGACAGGACAAACTCGGAGTTGGCCATCAGGCGCAGGGCTTCACGCTCGGGCTGCCCCCAGTTCTGCACCGGGTTTGGTACCACCACATCGGGATGATCCTGTTGGAACTGAATGGCATCCGGTCGCTGGCGGCTGCGGGACGTACGCTCGGCATCGGAGTATTCCAGGGTGGCATTGATAAAACTGCCATCGCCCAGATCAATGCCACCGGCCAGACCGATGCGGGCATTCTCACCATCCCCTTCATCGTATTCGGAATACTGACCGAAGGCATGAAAACCGGTGTCCTGACGCAGAATAATATTGATAACACCAGCAATGGCATCGGAGCCATACTGGGCGGAGGCGCCATCACGAAGCACTTCGATACGCTCAATGGCGTAAGACGGAATCTGCGCCAGATCCGGGGCCTGGGCTCCGTTGCTGCCAAGCAGGGCCGAACGATGACGGCGCTTGCCGTTGATCATCACCAGGGTATGATCGGGAGACAGGGCACGCAGTGAGGCCGGACGTACATAGATCAGGCCATCATTCATGGGCAGACGCTGCACCTTGAAAGACGGCACCAGTTGCGCCATGGTGTCTGACAGGTCTTCACTGACGGTATTATTGATGGCACCGGCGGCGATCACATCAATGGGGCCGGCCGAATCGAAGACAGTACGCTCGGCACGACGGGTGCCGGTCACGATAATGCTTTCAAGCACGGCAGAAGGCTGTTGCTCCTGGGCTTCAAGCGGTTGCAGCTGCAAGGCTGCAAGTGCGCTGGCCAACAATGTTGGCAGCATAAATTTTCTGGATGGCATGGCTACTCCTCGTATTGTAATTCGATGCCGTATTGGGATTCGCGCGCACTATAGCGCCGCAACATGACAGTTCCGTGAAGGCTGCAGCACTGTCACAGAAATTTAATTTTGAAAAAACTGAAATCTGAATAAGCAGGGCGACATGCCCCCTTTTACAGGAAAGAAAAAATGGGAGAGATAACCCTGACAGGCATGGCAGACCCGAATCTGTCATATTCAACAGCTAGAATCAGGCGGCTCGAAAGACCCAACTAACCGGCAGGCAGGAACGAAATGACACAAGAAAACGCCATCAATCGACGCCAGTTGCTCAAGACTCTGGGGCAGGCAGGCCTGGCAGTAGCCGGCAGCCAATTTGTGAAACCTGCTCTGGCGCAATCCACTCCGACCCTGCCGCAGCCACCGGCCAACAGCAGCGCCACGAGACTTGCCAGCGATGAAGCATTCTGGCGGGAAGTGGCCGGCTTTTACGACCGCACCGATGGCATTGTGAATCTCGAACATGGTTACTGGGGCAAGATGGCCAAGCCGGTGCTGGCCAGTTATCAGCAGGCCACCAACATGGTCAATGCCCAGAATTCCTATTATGCACGCCGGCAATATGGGGCCGACATGCAACACAGCACTGAACGGGTGGCTCAGGCGCTTGGCGTGGGCAATTACGAGATCGTCATTACCCGCAATGCCACCGAGGCCATTCACGCCCTGTTATTGCAATACCAGGGTCTGCAAGCCGGCGACAAGATTTTATATGCTGATATCGATTACCCCAGTTTCAAGAACACCATGGAATGGCTGGCGGAAAATCGTCAGGTTCAGGCTATACGACTGGCGATACCCAGGCGCGCTAATCAGATGCAGATTCTGCAGGCTTACCAGAATGCCTTCGAGCAGCACCCGGAACTGAAACTGGCGCTGCTTACCCACGCCAGTAATCAGCATGGCCTGATCGTGCCGGTCAGGGAAATCGCTGCCCAGGCCCGCGCCCGGGGCATTGATATTGTTTGTGATTGTGCCCAGTCCTGGGGATTGATTGATTTCACCCTGCCGGAGCTTGGCGTCGACTGGGCGGGATTTAATCTGCACAAATGGATCGGTGCACCGGTGGGTGTGGGCGCCCTGTATATGCGCCGCGGCAGTCTGGATAAAGTCAGCCCCTATCCGGGGGAGACTGATACCGGCAACAGTTCCGTGGCCCGCCGGGTTCATACCGCCACCTCCAATTTCGCCGCCAACCTGGCCATTCCGGCGGCACTGGATTTCCATCAGGCCATTGGTGGCGCCAATAAGGAAGCCAGGCTGCGCTATCTGCGCCAATTATGGACCCGCGAAGCCAGTGCCATGAGTCATATCGAAGTATTGGGGGGCAGTGATGAAGAGTCCTGGACCGGCATCGCCTCCCTGCGACTGGCGGGCAAGACCAGTGCCCAGGACGCCCGCGAGTTGCAGCGCAGTCTTGAGCAGGAGCACGGAATTTTTACGGTGGCGCGCTATGGCCTGGACAGCGGCGCCTGCATTCGCATCACGCCGCAGGTGTTCACCAGTGCCGATGAAATCGGTCGCCTGGTGGAGGCACTGAAACGACTTCAGGCCTGAGTGTGTAGCCCGCCGCTATTCGACACGTTCCAGCCGGGACAGTCTTGCACTTTGCTCCGCGGACCATTCACCATAGAGCACAGCGCGATAGTCCTCATCGCCATCCACATAGAGCTTCAGCCAGGCTACTGCCAGTGCCCCCACCAGGTCCTGGACATCGATGTTGGGGCGCAGCCCTTCGTTCTCGGTCACTGAATTGGCGATGAAGTGGTTGCCATCGGCGACTTCTGCATACATGCGCGGGATATCATCCGCCAAACTCTGATAATGGGGCCAGGCATGCTCGGCCACTTTGGCAATCTGGTCATCCTCGCCGGCCAGTACCAGGGTCGGTACCGCCACCTCAGAAAAATCACCGTTGGGAAGCCAGGGCGTAAACGGAATGGCCGCCTTGATCTGGTCGCTATGGGCATTGGCTGCCAGCAAGGCTCCACCGCCGCCCATGGAATGGCCCATAACCGCCATATTGTTATCGAGGATCTTGCCACGAATCGGGCTGCCTGCGCGTACACCTTCGCCGCGAACAGTTTCGATAGCCGCCATCAGGGCATCGGCCCGTAATTGCGGATTGTCCTGGGTAGTATTGGTATCCACTATCAACACCGCATAGCCCCAGGAAGCCAGGTGCTGGCCCCACCAGGCCAGGTTTTCCTGTACTTCGGTATAGCCCGGAGAGATCACCACACCCCCGAAATCGGTGCCACGATTGGCGGGGAAATAAAGAGTAGCGGCGGCGTATTCGTCTTTTGGAGGTAACTGGCTGTAGTAAGCCACCTGATAGGAGCCCCGTTTGCCGAGGGATTCCAGCGTGGGCTGGGCAAAAGCCGCACTGGCCAGGCCCATAAAAGTGATGGCAGTAATCAGAAGGTGTCGAAGCTTTCTCATTATAATTCCTGTAGTCACAATATCCGAAACCCACACTATACAGGGTCCCGGTTTGGAAAGTATCTTGGGATAAAAGGGAAAGGCTGTTAATTCGTAGCCAGCGGGACGAGTTACTGGAAAAAAGCGGCGACTGGCGGGCCACTGTCGTCACCGCCAGTCAGACCCACTACATAAGATCTCCCGACAAGGAGGACTGATCCATGAACGCCAGAAAACGTCGTCAACAAGAATGCCTTTCCCAGGAACAACTGGCCGAAAAGACCGGCCTCAGCTTGCGCACCATCCAGCGCCTGGAAAGCGGTCAGCGGGTGAGTCGCAGCTCCCTGAAGACCCTGGCCGATTTCTTCGGAATCGCCGTCGATGAGTTGCAGGCCAAACCCAGACTGAGCCTGCCAGAAATCGCCGGCGTCAAAGCCATGCGCAGTATGAGCCAGCACCGGGCCATCCAGTTAATCCTGTTTGTAGTCACCTTCTTCGTATGCTGCTTCCAGTGGCTGGCCTACTATGCCTACCTCAATGAAGTGGCAAGTGATGCCTCCCTGTGGCACATACTTGGCATCGTTGCCCAAATTGGCTTGGCCGCAGCACTGCTGGCCTGGATCTTCAGCCTGGCCCGAGTGACTTTTGTCTGGACTTATTATGTGACGGCAGCTTTGTTTATTATCGCCGCAATTGCCCTGGGAGTGATTAGCAGGGACTGGCAGAGCTCCCCTTCAGTCGCCCTGCTGTTCCCGGTTTTCTACAGCGCCATGTTGCTGGCACAGATGCTGATTCATGTATTGCAATTAGCCCGCTCACTGAAAGGTGAGACCGTAGTTCTGGCACAGCACTTCTCATAAATTCAGCGCTTTAGTCAGCTCAGGGGACTCACTACCCCTGATACTGACTTAATCCATGACAATTGATGCCTTCATATTGGGATGCAGCTTGCAGTAGTAAGCTGCATCCCTATCTGTGTCAAATTTCAAGGTCTGGCTCTCTGACTGCTTGAGCTCACGACTGCTCCAGGCTATTGAGCCTGAGACTGTAGCCGCAGTGGCTGTATGAGCTACAAAGTCATGGTTCACGAAGGTCACCTCGTCACCCGGCCGAATATTCAAACGCTGGGGATGAAACTGCATGCCACGAATCTCCACTACCCAGGTTTGTGACACATCCGTCGAATCAGCCGAAGCACAGGCGGCTAGCAAAAACGTAAGAACCAATAGCAATCGAGTCATTCGATTATCCTCAGCGCAAACTGCTCACCAGTTGGGCCGCATGTTCCTCATGTGCCTCGAATATTTGCAATCCGGCTTCGAATAATTCGCGGACCCTCTCTATTTCAATATTCGGAATGAATGAATCTCGAACAAGCGTCACGACAGCCTGATGATAGGCCAACTCATTCTCAGCATATGCCAGGTCGAACTCATGCCCCCTTAACCGGGATATTTTTTCAATGGTCTCTTCGGCACCTTCCAGCAGAGACCGACTGAGAAAATTGTCCTCCGGTTTGGCATTAAGCTCTGCCAAAAGTTTCAAAGCCTGTTCATTAACACTATTGTGATCATTAATCATGGTATTAGCGAAGTTTCTGACCTCTTCGTTAGCGGAAAGCGCCATCGCCAAATGGGCATAGCGTATATCGATGTTGTCGGCCACATAGGCCACATGAGCGATCTGCAAGTCATTCAGATCTGCCGGTTCTTGCGCCATTCCCAACTGCGGCAACAGCAAATTCCCTACACTTACTATGGTTAAACCTATTTGTTTGAGCATTTCAATTCTCCTGATCCAATGATGAAATTAATCGCGAACGATCAGGCTCTTATTAAAGGGCAACAACCCGGATAAATTAATGATTGAAAAGCTTCATTTTTTGATCTTTAGTTCAAACGGTAAGCCAGGAAGCGAATTATCTGTATAGAATTAGGAAATGTGACCTGGAGGTATCATGGATATTCTTAGCGATGTACTTACCCAAATGCGACTGCAAGGAACCCTTTACTTTAGAACCGCATTTACCAGCCCCTGGAGTATTCGCGTCCCTCCTTTCGAATCAGTGGCCAGATTTCACTATGTCCACCAAGGGCGTTGTTTCGTTCGTATAAGCCCCGATGAGGAAGCTGTTGACTTGAATCAGGGAGATTTGATTATTGTCAACCGCGGAGCATCCCATGTGTTGTTCTGTGATCCGACAACCGAAGGGCAGGCAGAAAAGCTTGAAACGGTTATCGAGAAATCCGGCTTCACCGGCAAGGGCGCTCTGGTATACGGACCCACGGGAAGTCATCATGAAACGCAATTGATCTGTGGCCACTTTGCCTTCGACAAGAGGGCGCGGCATCCCCTGATTGACCGGCTTCCAGCATTTATCCATATCAAAAATTATGGAGAGATTGCGGGTCCCTGGATGGAACACACCCTGAAAGTGATCGGCAGCGAAGCAGGCGGCGAACAGCTGGGTAGTGAAATTATCAGCCTGAAGCTTTCGGAAATCATTTATGCGCAGGCCATTCGCAGTTATCTTGCGTCAGATGCAAATCTGGGGTCGGGTCTTAAGGGATTCATAGACCCTCGAATTGGATCGGTACTCAACGCTATCCACGCCAACCCTGGACGTAACTGGAATCTCACCCAGCTAAGCGAAATTGCTGCATTATCCAGAACTTCATTCGCCCTCACTTTCAATCGGCTCATGTCTCAAACGCCCAATAGCTATATCACCCAGTGGCGAATGCAATTGGCCAGAAGCATGCTGGAACAAAGTAATCGCTCAATCCTTAATATCGCCATTGAAGTCGGCTATGGCTCTGAAGCTGCCTTTGGTCGCGTTTTCAAGAAGCACTTTGATATAGCCCCAGCCACTTATCGACGGCAGTATCAGGGAGAGACTTTCAATGTTTCACCGGGAATAGGTTAAACCGGAAATCATTACTGACTTTCAATTTCCCACCAAACGCAATTAAACCCGCACTGGTCAGTGCTCACAGTTGCTCACTGCCCTGACAAAGCGGTCCAATCCATGAGGAGTGCTATGAAGACTGCCTATAACAGCGTACTGAAATCGATGAATGACATGCAACTGGCTTGCCATATTAAGCGGAAGAACCCGGATGCAATCAGGCTTCTTGTTCAGCGCAACAATCAACAGCTATACCGCGCCGCAATGAGCATACTCAATGACAGCCTTGAAGCGGAAGACGTAGTCCAAACCACTTACCTGAAAGCACTGGATTCTGTCAGCACCTTTAAGGGACGCTCTGGACTGTCTTCATGGCTTACACGAATAGCGATCAATGAAGCACTCGAAAGACGTCGAAAATTCTTGCGGCGTAAAAATCACCTTGAGTCCATGACTCGTACTATCGATCTGACCCGATCGCAAGCTGCGGTTCAGCCTCAGCCGGCGAATAGTCCTGATCATGACATTGCAAGAAAGCAAATCAGAAATTCTCTTGAGCTAGCGATCGCGGAGCTCCCGGAGAAATTTCGTTCCGCCTTGATGCTGAGGGAGGTACAAATGCTCAGCACAGAAGCGGTAGCCGACATTCTGGGTATATCAGAACCAACGGTAAGGACGCGCATCCTCCGGGCCAGAAAACAATTGCGATCCCAACTCAGCGATGAGTACGAATCCCTTTTGTCGGAAAGCTTCCCGTTTGGGGGTCACCGCTGCGCGAGAATCACTAATCTTGTTCTGAATAGAATCTGTGCACAGCATAAGAAGTTGGGCTGCGATGAAACGTTGATTGCTGCGATGCATCCTTAGTAACAGGAACTACCGCACACAGCAATCAACAGTTACAGCGAGCTTGTTACAATGACTTGAGATACTCCACCAGGTCTCGCTTATCGCTTGTGCTTAATCCGAGCGAGAAATGTTGATCGTAATGCTCTACCACTTCGTCCAGGGACTGTGCGCTTCCATCATGAAAATAGGGCGCATGAAATTGCAATCCACGTAATGGGGTAGTCCTGTAAAGTCCGGTTGCACTCCTTTGTGCGGCCACTGGCTCCATGCCCACAGCATCGGGACTGTGCAAACGCGACGCGGCATCCGTAAATTTCGAACCCGAATGACAATCTGCGCAGGCCGCTCTACCTTCAAACACAGCTTTCCCACGCTGGGCTGCCACGCTATCAAAGCTGCCTGGTAGCGGCTCGGGTGCCTGGAGTGTCAACTGATACTCGTAAAGTGCCGGCAAATTTGCCGTTACCCTGTCTATCGGGTCATTCACGAACACATTAACTCGAGGATCAAAGAAAGAACCTTGACCACCCATTTGGGTAATCGCTACATAGGCATTCCAGTAGGAAATCGGCCCATCTCCGGTATAGGTTTCGAGCGCCACACCTGCAAGCCCGTAGATGGGCGGTATCAGCATTGGCTCATTGATACCATCCTGATTGAAACGGGCGTCATACATTCCGGGCCCCCAGGAGTTGTACACTTGCTGAGCGTCGGTGCCTGCCAGAGTGGGAGACAGCGCAATTATTGCGCCTGGGTTCAAATCGCGATTTGCATAACCATCCAGCCTTGAGCCGATACCCTCCATGACACTGTCGTCCACATCTGAATGGCAAAGCGCACAAGTGATACCAACACTGGTTAATCTTCCATTTTCAACCCTGCCCTTAACGCCAACCACAGCACCCATCTCAATCAGTGCCACGGTTGTTGCAGGATCATTGAGATCCACGGTATCCAGGATACCGTCAGGTAAAACATCGGCATCGACCTTAAGGCCGACGCTTAGTGCAGTAAGTGGTGATACAGCCGACTCAATGACTTCATGCATGCGAAGTTGGTCTGTCCATAGCTGTTCATCGCCGAATGTCTCATACCGGAACACTGCCTGACCATGACGATCGGCTGAGTCCACAATGAACAAGCTCTCATCGTTATCGTCTCTGCTCATTCTGACGGAAACCTGATCCACGATCTGAATACCTTCGAAAATATCTACCATCGGAATGCTCATGACCCCGGTGCTGGCATCGAAGAAGGCGGATGGCAAGTCGGTTTCTTCCACTGCTTCAGCCTCCACAACGCGGAATGCAAAGCCGGTGTTACTTCCCGGATTTTCCTCAAGGAGCAACGATAATCGCAGGGATTCATCGTCTATTTGTACCTCTGGCACTATCAGGCTCCAGTTCGGCAAATCAAAACTTGCCGCCGTTGTTTCCACGGTCTCTTGCAGAGCTACTGCCTTCTCCTTGATAAATGTGACAGCATCGAACACTACTTGTGTATCAGCACAGTTTTCACAATCAGTTTGCTGCGCCACAAGCAATCCGGGCATCGTCAACAAAGCAGCCAGAACGGACCAGCGGCTGGTTTTCCTACACGTCAACTTATTAAACATCAGAAAATCCTCATACTTTTAATAACAATAGCCAGCTCAAAAAGCAGCCCGACGCTCCCTGGGCAACAGGAGCACAATGCCGGGCTGAATCTTTCGGAAACCAGCCTTGGTAGCTATTAGATGGGATCAGAATTGACAGCGTTCCCGATTGGGAAAACGCAATCACAGAATGGAAGTAAAACCAGGCTGGTGACGGCAGTAGGCAGCCATCACCAGTGATTGTAGTGTTCTGTCAGGGCAGCAGGATCACTCTGGCTGACACCGAGAAATTGACGGTCGCCAGGCCAGGTTCCGCCACCGGGGTTGCCACGTCCATGGACTCCATGGCCATGGTCGCGTTAGCGGATCTGAACATGGCGCCTCCGAAATTATTGTTCATGGTAATTTCGACAAACTCCACGTCGCTCTTGCCCATTGCCGCCGCCGCAGCTTCGGCCCGACTGCGTAGTCTGGCCAGGGCGGATTCCATGAGACTGTCGGAAACTTCTTCATGCCGCTCCGGTGACAGGGAATAGTTAAGACCGGACATGGTCAGGCCAAGTTCCTGTAACCGGGCCACCAGATCCAGCAGCGCTGCACTATCCATGCTGTGCAGCTCGACACCCTGCTGGGCTCGCCACAGGGGATTGTCTATTTCGCCCCGTGTGGGCCGGCCGGATTGAACCTGATAGACCCGGTATTGCTGGGTGGAGTATTCCAGCTCGCTACTCTCAAGCACTTCCAGCGCCTCTGCCATCTTGCGATTGACCTCGTCCTGCAGGGCCACCCGGTCGCGGCCCTGGCTGGAGAAATAGAGATTGGCATGCAGGGTGTCCTGCTCCACTTCTGCCTGCTCATTGGCATTGAGGTTCAGCATGATTTCACCCTGATCCAGAATATCCAGATCGAAGTTGTTTTGGGCACTGGCCGACATTGCCAAAACACTGAGAAAAACGACGATGAACGTCCTGTTGAATTGCATTTGCCTCTCCCGCAAACTAATAAAAGACATCCTGATTGTTCCGCATTCTTGCTGAACACAATCTTAAGACGAACTGACTATTCAAGCCTCCATCAGGCCAATAGCTCCGACAGGGCATTGATCGCCCGGTCGATATGGGCCTCGGTATTATAGATTGTCGGGCTGAGCCGCAAGCCACCGGTCGGCGCTGCCGCCAGACCATAATCCGCATAAAGCCGATTCACCAGCTCCCCGCCTCCGCCCGCGACACGGGTAATGCAGACCCCATGGCTCAGATCCTCGGAAAATGGCGTCACCAGTTCCAGTCCGGCATCGAGAATTCCCGTTTTCAGTCGTTGGGAAAGCGACACAATACGATCCTCAATGCGCTGCAAGCCGATCTGGTTATGCAGTTGTGCTGCCGTTGCCAGGGCAGCCAGCGCCGCGTCATCCCGCTGCCCCAGTGATTCGAACTTGCGCGCGCCCACCGGGTCGGCCTCGGCGTCATTACCCCAGCCGGGGGCAACCTCCGATGGCCAGACTCGATCTATATTCTGTTCGGCCACATAGAGAAGCCCGACTTCCTTGGGTCCCATAAACCATTTATGGGCACTGGCCGAGTAGGAATCGGCACCCATGTCCTTGAGATCCAGATTGAAAGCACCCCAACTCTGGGCACCGTCGACATGGACATAGATTCCCCGCTCATGGGCTGCCTCAATGATGGCCTTGACCGGCAGCTTGATGCCACTGACATTGGAGACATGGGTCAGAGCCAGCACGCGGGTTTGTGGAGAAAATTCGCGGGTAAAGGCTTCTACCAGCTGTTGTTGGGAATCTGCCTGTGCGGGCGTAGACAGGCGCCGGGTCTGGATACCAAAGCGCGCTGCACGCACATCCCAGGCCACATTGTTGGTAGGGTGATTCTGGTCCCAGATCAGCACTTCATCACCGGCCTGCAGATCAAGCCCATTGTTGATCATATTATTCGCTTCGCTGGTGTTGCGCACCAGGGCAATCTCATCGGCGCTAACCTTAAGCTGCGTGGCGATCATCTCCCTGGCTCGCTCCAGCAAAGTGGAATACTTGGCCCGGTTATTAAAGGAACAATCGGCATCGATATCAAAAGTTACCCGCTCAACAGTCTCGGCAACCGCCCGGAACGACGGGCACAGGTTTGCCGCATTCATGGGGACCCGGGATTCGAAGAATGTGAACTGTGCGCGTACCTGCTCCCAAAAGTCTTCGTCACTTGCAATTGCCGACGCATGGTCAGCCGTTTGTGCCCGAATGGTTTGCTGACTGGCCAGAGCGCCAGCTGCAACAAGACTGCTCTGCAGAAATTGGCGACGATTGAACAATGCAGTGTTGATTGGCTGTTTTGATGTCATGGTGAGAATCCCGGGTTGGCTTTTATTATTCTGCTCCCAAGCAACAAACGAATTATTGCAGGGCCTTCTATTTAACCCTGAATTGAATGGTTTTTCACGCCTATATCCGCTCCAATCACCGCATCCGGGCCCGACTGCTTGGATTCAACCCGGCTGCAATGGTAGGGTTCGGGTACATGCTGTGTTTTTTGAGGTTTGACCGGGAATTTTACCCAACAGGCATTCTCCATTCCTTCCTGCACGCCATGAATGCTCCTTGCTGAGAGCGCATCACTGCATTGATCTTGCCAGGATCAACTGCAAATCACAGAACAGCAGAAATTCATTACAAGGGTCAGGCGATAGCCACCCTTGCCTTTCAATTCACTACCTCACAGGAGAACTCATGTCCTATCCTAGTAAACTCATATTGGCTGTGGCCTTTTCCATTTTCAGCACAACCCTGTTAGCTCAACAACAGCAGGCCGACCCTCAACAGCAGCAGCTCTATATGCAGATGATGCAGGCCAGTCAGCAAATCCAGCAATTGCAGCAGCAGGCCTTTGACCAGAGCGATGAACTGTCCGCCCAGCGTGACGACCTGATTAGCATGATTGATGACCGGATGATTGAAATAGATCCGGCGGCCGAAGGATTGATCACCCGACGGGATGAACTGATAGAGACACTGGAAGCGGCGGAAGCTGGCGATCAGAGTCAGGCCGTGCAGGATGCCAGTGCCGAGTATCAAAGTACCATGCAGGAACTGGAGCAACTCCAGCAACAGGCCTTGCAGGACAATGCAATCCAGACCAAGCAGGCGGAAGTTCAGCAATCTGCCATGCAGGTGATGGAAGAGATTGATCCTGATGTGGAAAATATTATTGCTCGCTTCAATGACGCGCGTATGCAGCTGATGCAAATGCAGCAGCAATAATTGTCGCTGACCGGCAATACGAACGTATTGGCTGGCACGAGACAACAAGGGGGCGGCATGCCCCCTTTTTCGTGGCCCGGGTTTAATCACCGCCTTCAGCAGCACCCCCTGGCCAGATTATTGACAAAAGCTCGCCTCTTTCCTGCGTTTCCAACTGCCCTCCTGTAAGACTGCTCCCACAAATGGCAAATTATTCCCACAAATGACCCTGAAAACCCGTCGCAGGGCGCTTCAGGCTTGGTTATGATTAAAACAATTGGATTTATGGCCGTATAACAAACAAGCAGCTGCAAAGCATTCAATCAATGATAGAGCGCACTCTGCGTGGTTCAGAGTTGTGCAACTATGCGGTCACCGGGTTATGGAGCAGGAAACTTCAATTGGAAGCAGTGCAAAACCTCCCGAGCCGGGTGATCAGCCTATGCCGATAGAGCCATTAGCAAATTCTGACTTCGTTCCTGATAGCGGTTATCTGGAATTGCTCATTGAGCTGTCAAAGGCTTCAGAGCCCGAGCTACTGAACGAATCCCTGCTGCTCGGGCTTGCCCGGCTAATGGAGCTGACATCGGTCAGCCTCGGCGTGCTCAATGAAGACAGCCAGAATTGCAGTTATGAGCAATTACTGCAGCTCAATCAATGTGAAGACGACGAACCAGGCAGCAGCAACTGGAATCACATTCCGCAAACCGTTGCCCTGACTTCTGAGCAATTCAACAATCTCAAAGAAGGTCAGGCCCAGAACGACACGCACGCCAATCGTCACCAGCTTCTGGTTCCGGCCGGCCGTCATGATATTGACCTGGCAATTCTCTGCCTCGACAGCCCCAAACCGTTGAATACAGAAGAAGCCGGTCTGGCTACTATCCTGCACATTTACCAGAATCTGTATCGCAATCTGAATCAGGGTCAAAGAGACAAACTGACCGGGTTGTTGAATCGCCAGACTTTTGATTCCAAGCTGAATCGCATGCTTGAGAGACAGCAACAGCTGGCAGCTGCCTATAGTGATTCTGAGTCTGACCGACGTCGTTTGTCAGGCCAGAACCTCCCCTGGCTGGCTATCATTGATATCGACCACTTCAAACGGGTAAATGATCGCTTCGGTCATGTGTTTGGTGATGAGGTTATTTTAACGATCGGACAACATATTCGTTCCTGCTTCCGTAAATCGGATCTGCTGTTTCGTTTTGGTGGTGAGGAATTCGTCGTGGTACTGGAACCGATACCGGCAGAAAACGTGGTTGTCGCCCTCGAGCGCCTGCGCTCACTGGTCGCTCGCCAGCAACTCCAGAATGTCGGTCAGGTTACTGTCAGTGTTGGCTACGCCGCATTTACCCCCAATGCCTTTGCCCCCAAGATTATCGACTGTGCTGATCAGGCTCTGTATTACGCCAAGGAACATGGACGCAACCAGGTAGCCAGCTATGAAGACCTGATCGCTCGTGGCGAGTTGATTGAGTCTCATCAGGACGTAGGGGACATCGACCTTTTCTAGCTGCGCATGCCCTGGTCTGAAACGCAAAAAAAAACGGCGGCACCGAAGTGCCGCCGTTTCCTGTTCTGCAGACCGAAAAAGCCAGGAACTACACTTTTTGGTCCTTATGCAGTTTGCATGGCTAACGACCAGCCATCATTTGGCCATTATCGTCGCGCTCCAGATCGAAGCGGTCCAGGGTCATCACCTTGGTCCAGGCATCGACGAAGTCGTTGACGAATACCGCATCAGCGCCATCAGCTGCATAGTACTCAGCCACGGCCCGCAGTTCCGAGTTGGAACCGAAGATCAGATCCACCGGTGTGGCGGTCCACTTGATTTCATTGCTGTTGCGATCCCGACCTACATAAATGCCTTCGTCTGAAGGTGAGCGCGACCAAACCGTGGACATGTCGATCAGATTGACAAAAAAGTCATTGCTGAGGGTGCCCGGATTGTCGGTGAATACACCGTGGTCAACACCACCGGTATTGGCATCCATCACTCGCAGACCACCTACCAGCGCTGTCATTTCCGGGATCGACAGGCCGAGCAAGGCGGCTTTTTCCACCAGCATTTCGGCCGGGTTGCGTGCGTTGTTGCTGGCGAAGAAATTACGGAAACCATCGGCAGTGGGCTCAAGCACACTGAAAGATTCCACATCCGTCATTTCCTGGCTGGCATCGCCGCGGCCGGGAATAAAGGGAACGGTCACGTCGATTCCGGCACGGTTTGCGGCCTGCTCAATGGCGGCAGCACCACCCAGCACAATCACGTCGGCCAGAGATACTTGCTTGTTGCCACTGGCAGAAGCGTTGAAGTCTTCCTGGATGCCTTCCAGAACTGCCAGCACTCCCTGCAGTTCTTCCGGGCTATTGGCTTCCCAGCTGATCTGCGGCTCAAGGCGAATGCGAGCGCCATTAGCACCACCGCGCATATCGGTGCCACGATAACTGGATGCTGAAGCCCAGGCAGTGCGCACCAGTTGTGCTGTGGTCAGACCAGAATCCAGAATGTCATTCTTCAGTGCTTCAACATCCTGGGCTGTGACCAGGGCGTGATCCACTTCGGGAACCGGATCCTGCCAGACAAAAGTCTGCTCAGGCGCATCGTCACCCAGATAACGCGAAGGCGGGCCCATGTCGCGGTGGGTCAGTTTGAACCAGGCACGAGCGAAAGCGTCTTCGAACTCTTCCGGATTCTCCAGCCAGCGTGTAGTGATTTCACGATAGATCGGGTCCACTTTAAGGGCCAGGTCAGTCGTGAACATCATCGGCGCATGACGCTGGGAAGGGTCATGGGCATCCGGAACCAGATTGGCAGCGGCGCCATTGGCAGGCTCCCACTGGATAGCGCCAGCCGGGCTGCGGGTTTGCACCCACTCGAAGTTATAGAGATTTTCCAGATAATTGTGGGTCCAGGACGCCGGATCAATTGTCCAGGCACCTTCCAGACCACTGGTAATGGTATCGCCGGCATTTCCGCTACCATAGCTACTCTGCCAACCAAGCCCCTGGGCTTCAATTCCTTCACCCTCGGGGTCAGGTCCCACATATTCAGAAGGGTCAGCCGCACCGTGGGCCTTACCGAATGTGTGGCCACCTGCGATCAGGGCCGCAGTCTCCTCATCATTCATGGCCATGCGGCCAAAGGCTTCACGAATAGCATCGGCAGCAGCCTGGGGATCAGGGTTACCGCCCGGGCCTTCAGGATTGACATAAATCAGACCCATTTGGGTGGCGCCGAAAGGTGCCTGCAACTCGCCAGCGGAGGTGCGTCGATCCGAGCCAAGCCATTCCCCTTCCGGGCCCCAGTTTACTTCTTCCGGTTGCCAGCCATCGAGTCGGCCACCGGCGAAACCCAGGGTATCAAAGCCCATGGAGTCCATGGCTTCGGTTCCGGCCAGAATCATCAGATCAGCCCAGGAAAGTGCCGCACCATATTTGTTCTTGATGGGTTGTAACAAATAACGGGCCTTGTCGAGGTTGGCATTGTCCGGCCAGCTGTTGAGTGGTGCAAAGCGCTGCATGCCACCGTCAGCACCGCCGCGACCGTCAATGGTGCGATAGGTCCCGGCGCTATGCCAGGCCATGCGGATGAAAAACGGACCGTAGTGACCAAAGTCGGCGGGCCACCAGTCCTGGGAAGTAGTCATCAGCTCCCGCAGATCGGCTTTGACAGCTTCCAGATCAAGACTCTCGAAGGCTTCTGCGTAGTCAAAATCTGCACCGAGAGGATTGGAGGCCGGTGAATCCTGACGCAAAGGATCCAGATCAAGGCGGTTGGGCCACCAGTAGTTGTTATCCGGCATGCCGTCCTGGGCATGAACCGGCACAGCCGCCAGCGGGGAAAGTCCCATTGCGGCCATGGTAATGACAGAAATTGTTCGTTTTAGCATTTGTCACCTCATTAGGGTCATTGATGCATCGTTGATGGGCATATACCTGGCTCTTCGTCCAGGGCCGACAACGTGCGCATTCAGGCAGCCGTCAGGCCACCCTTGTTTACTACGCTTGCCCGGCGAATTCAGGTTTTTCCGGGCTAGTCTCCAGAGACTAGAACCGGGTGGTTGAAAGGTAAAATGAATAATATTTATGGAGTTGATCGGAAAATTCGATCTCAGGTGGATGGGGACAGCTCAGAAGTCACTGAATCTTGACAGATTTTCCCCGATGTCGCGCAGGTTTTTGTTGCTGCCAGGCGTTTCAGCAGGATCAATGCGGCCATCATTCACCAGGTCCAGCAGGCACTCAACCAGTTGCGCGTCGAGCTTGCCTTTTTCTGATTCCAGTATGTCGATGGCTTTTGCCAGCTCGAACCCGGGCCGGTAAGGGCGGTGAGATACCAGGGCTTCGAATACATCGGCAACCGCAACAATTTTCGCTTCAATGGAAATTTCATCCGCCCGCAGGCCAGCCGGATAGCCACTGCCGTCGAGTCGCTCATGGTGATCGCCAATCATCTTGTCTATGGGCCAGGGAAAGTCGATATCTTCAATAATCCGTTTCCCGAGCAGGGGATGATCCTGGATCAGGGTGAATTCGGCCTTCGACAGCTTGCCGGGCTTGCTGAGGATAGACGCGGGTATGCCGACTTTGCCGATATCGTGGATAGTGGCTCCCAGACTCAGGCCCAGCAATTCTTCAGAAGAGAATTTCAGCTCCTTGCCAACTTCCCTGCTCATGCTGGCCACCCTGTCCATGTGCCCGGCAGTGTAGCGGTCATGGATTTCAGCGGTCGCAGAGACCGCCCGGACGGTATCCATCAGGGACTCGCGAAGTTTTTGCTGTCCCTGCTCCCGCTCTGTGGCGTCATTGATGGAAGCAAGGAAGTAATTGAACTCGCCCTTGTCATTGACGATTCCGGTAATTGACCCGTCAACCCAATAATAGCTGCCATCCTTGCGTCGTGCTCGCCCCAACCAGGTATACACCTGATAGGGATTTTCTATGACGACTTTCAGCAAGTCGGTTAACTCAGGATAGTCTTCGGGATGAATCAGTTGCTCCAACCGCATGGAAAGCAATTCTTGCTTGTCAAAGCCTGTCATGCGGCAAAGCGCTTCATTGCAATCTGCCAGCTTGTCCGGGAGCCCTTCCAGCATCCCCGTGGAGGCACGTTCAAACAAGGCAGTGACATGCTCGCTCAAACTGCTGACCTGCTCCAGCTTCTGCCAGGTTTCGGTGAGATCGCTGACGAACACCAGCACTTCCTTGTCATGAAATGGCACGAAGTGGAAGGTTACATAGCGACGTTGACCATCGGAGACGAAGGTGTGCCATAGGGTTTCCTGAAATGTGGTATGGCTGGCGTGAGCCCTGGCTATGTTTTCTGCCAGGTGGCGGTTGTCGGGGGCTTGCCAGATTTCGTGGATGTCACGATTGTAGAGATCACTGACCTTGCCCTCGGTGAGCAGGTGGCACGCGGCATTTGCATCTATCAGGCGCAATCCATTGCCATCCGATCTGACCCGGATCACAGGCACAGGCACCTTGTCGAACAGCGAATCGTCCGAATTGACAAACCTGTGATCCATGGGACCTCCTGAAAACCAGAGCAATTTACCGCTGCGCTGCCGTGCAGTTTGCGCTGTTACCGGCCTGGCTAACCGGCCTCGCAAGCGCTGTCTTTTCGCCTGCCTCTGATTCCTCTAACTTGCTGTATTTAATAAAATTTATTTAAGTTAAAAAAACAGATCCTGGCGATCTGTTACTTACACCCCCGAAATATCCCACCCAAAATCGGGGTAAGTCAATAACCCCAAGTCGACTTTGACCCCCCCTTTTGCCACTGTCTGCTGCGCTTTCCGGTATTTTTCATTTTGGTGACAATTTGGTTACACTAAGAATTTGACGGCTACCACAGTCAGGAGCCCTTGTTTCCCGGGCCTTCGTTCAGTCAAACTCCCGGATCCATAACATGCTGTCGCTTCGATTATTACTAGCTTGCTTGCTGCTGCCTTCGGTTTTTTTATCCCACAGTGCCAGTATCGACAGCCCTGTCTGGTTTGCTATTCCGGGCGCCCTATCCGTTTTATTGCTGATTCTGGTGGTCACCGAGATCTATGCCCGCACACCGACCGGGTTACTTCGATTTGCGGTGGGTTTTCTGGCACTGACACCTGTCGCCATCTATCTCTTCGCCCAGTTGCTCAGCTATGAACTCCAGGGCAGCTATTTCAATCAGCGCTTTTTCTTCCACTTCAACCTCAATACCCTGCTTACCGCCGGGCAGGCCTTCACGCGGGTGATACTGATCTTCGTGCTGTGGCTACTGAGCCTGTGGCTTGTATTGTGGCGCTACGCTCGCTATCCATTTCACTGCCAACGCATTCCGGCTGGCGCCGTGAGCTGTGCCCTGTTGCTCGCCCTGATCTCGGACCCCGGCCTGTTTGGTTCAACCCGCGACGCCATCGCCTTCAATCTGGCCACCGAAGAATTTGTATTGGAGAACACCGATTGGGAAGGGCTGAACCTGAATTCCCGGGCACTGACCAAAACAGCACCTGCCGGCACAGCAGGCAAGAATCTGCTGCTGATCTATCTGGAAGGGCTGGAAAATATTTATACCGACGAATCACTCTTTCCCGGCCTCACACCCAATCTGGCCAGGCTCAGTAAACAGGGGCAGCGACTCAGCAATGTCTCACAAACACTTGGCACGGGCTGGACCATTGCCGGCATAAGCGCAAGCCATTGCGGCACCCCCCTGCTCTATTATGCCGAAGTGAATGGCAATGAAGTGGACTTCTCCAACTTCCTTGCTAATGTACGATGTACCGGCGATTTATTGAAAGCGGCTGGTTACCAACAGACCTATATGGGTGGTGCTGACATCGCTTTTGCCAATAAGGGCACGTTTCTTTCGCGGCACGGTTACGACCGCGTGCTGGGCCGCAATGAACTGGGCCCGCTGCTCGCCGACCCTGAAAAAATGGGCGGTTGGGGTCTGTATGACGAGGACCTTTTGCAGCTGGCGGTGACCGAGTTCGATCGCCTGGCGCAACAGCAACAGCCCTTCGCTCTGACCCTGCTGACAGTGGATACCCATCATCCGGTGGGTGAGCCCTCACCCTCCTGTACTCCCTATGGGGAGATCGACAACAGCATCCTGCATGCGGTGCACTGCAGCGATCAGCTCATCGGCAAATTCATGGACAGCATTCAGGCCCATCCTGCTTATGCGGATACCGTGGTAATACTGATGTCCGATCACCTGGGGATGCGCAATGCCGCCTTTGAGCTATTCCCGCCAGATTACCCGCGCAAATTGTTCTTCCTGGCTCTGAATCATGAACGGCCAATTCTGGAGCCGGATGAAGTGAGCCATATGGACATCGCCGCTACGCTGCCCAGCCTGCTGGAAATGGAGCATAATCTGTCTTTCCTTGCCGGCTTTGATCTCACTGCCAGACAAAAACCCCCAGCACTGGATAGTGTAAGCAGGCTGCAGCAGGAACACGCAATCGCCACTATTAACAGCAGCATTTTTTCACCCTGATCCAGACCGGGCACTGCTCGTCACAATGCCCTGAGGCGCGCCCGGGACAACTCCGCTTGTACCACCTCGCGATGCAATAACTGCATGGCACTGAGCAAATTCTGGCGGATCGACGGATTGCTTATGCGCCCTGTATCCTCATCAAAATTTTCATTGAAGCTGGGCACCGACAAACTGGCGACAACCCTGGCGCCATAATAGCCCGCTGACTGCAGAGCGCCGGCCAGAACACTGGCTGCACCGCCGGGTCCTGGCGAGGTAGCAAGATACACAGCCGGTTTGTCCTGAAACACAGCCTTGTTTATGCGCGAGGTCCAGTCGAACAGGTTCTTGTACGCCGCCGTGTAGCTGCCGTTATGTTCGGCAAATGACAACACCAGCGCATCAGCCTCGCCAATGAGCCGGTAGAAGCGCCTTGCCTGCACCGGAATACCCAACTGCTGCTCGCGTTCATCGCTGAACAGGGGCATCTCAAAATCATTGAGGTCCAGGGTCTTCACCGTTGCTGAGGGCAGCAGGCTGGCGGCATGGGCCGCCAACAGTCGATTGATGGAAAACCGGTTGTTGCTGGTTCCCAGTGCAAGAATTTTCATGGCAGGTCTCCGCTTGCAGTAACTGATTTATCCAGTGAGATTGCGCTGCTCGGGCAAGTCACTGAGATATTCCACAAATTCCACTTCGAAGCCGGACGGATCGATGAAATAGACATTTTTCCTGAAGGGTTCCTCGTTCAGGGGGATAGATATCTCATAACCGGCATCCAGCATCCGCTTGATCAGGGCCTCCACGTTTTCCACCACGAAGGCGAAATGGGCCAGTCCCAGATCATGGCGCTTGAGGTCTCGGTTTTCTCCCTGGCCGTTATCACTCATGGCCAGGTATTGGTAATCATCTCCAAAATGCACCCAGTTGCGCGCTGTGCCATACCAGTCTCCGCTGCCCCGGGTGCGTATCTTCCAGTGGGGAAAAGCCGCGCTGTAAAAATCCAGTGCCGATTGCATGTCTCTGACTACAATATTGACGTGTTCCAGATAAACCATATTTGCCTCCCTGATGGGATCTGTTGATTTGCCGGGCATGCTAATACCTCAAGTTAACTTGAGGTAAAGGCTTTTTTAGCCTAAACTCGAAAAAAATTCCGGAAGGTAAAAACAATGGCAGAGTGGTCAGTCGGGCGGGTCGCCAAACGCTGTGGCGTGCGGGTCAGCACCCTGCACTTCTATGAAGAGAAGGGTTTGATCAACAGTTACCGCAACAGCGGCAACCAGCGCCGCTACAAGGCGGACGTGATCCGGCGCGTATCGGTAATCAAGGCAGCGCAGAAAATGGGCATCAGCCTGGCCTCGATCGCCGAAGCCTTCGCCACCCTGCCGGATCAGCGCACCCCGACGCAACGCGACTGGCAGCGTCTGTCATCGAAGTGGCAGCAGGAACTCAATGAGCGGATTGCCTATCTGGAACGGCTGCGGGATTCACTGACCGGCTGTATTGGTTGTGGTTGCCTGTCGATGAAGAACTGCCCGATCTATAACCATGAAGACAAGTTGCAGAGTGAAGGGCCGGGGCCGGTGCTGCTGGATAAAGTGATGAGACAGCACTGAAAGATCAGGTGCGACCGAGACCGGAAATACTCTGCTGCCAGTAGGTAATGTCCTTGCCAACCTGCTGCGCCAGGCCAGCGGTAACGCGATCCACAACTTCAGCATCCACAACCACCTCAAATTGCAGGCGTTGCCTGCGGCCACTTACCTGCTCGGCAATGCTGAGCACGGTATCTTCGCCATGGCCCATGGCCTTATAGGACGTGAATCCCCCTACACAGTCCAGCCCCAGAAGATAATCCACAAGATCATCCTCCAGGGCCGGGGGTATGTTCAGCAACAACAGGGTTTGCATTACAGAGCCTCCAGATCTGGACGGTCACCGACAAAATGACGATAGGAAATGGGAAACAGGAACAGCGTCAGCAGCGTGGAACTGATCAAACCACCGATCACAACAATGGCCAGAGGTTTCTGAATTTCCGAACCCGGACCTGTGGCCAACAGCAATGGCACCAGACCAATGGCACAGATAGAAGCGGTCATCATGACCGGCCGCAATCTGCGCATGGCACCTTCCCTGACGACTTCGGTGATTGCCAGCCCGCGCGCTCGCAAATGGTTGAAATGTGACATCAGCACCACTCCATTGAGTACCGCAATACCCAGCAGGGCAATAAAACCTACCGAGGCCGGCACCGACAGGAATTCACCAGTCACCCACAAGGCGATGAGGCCACCGGTCATGGCAAACGGGATATTGGACAACACCAGCAATGTTTGCCGGACCGAGTGGAACGTCAGAAAAAGTATGAGTGCAATCAGCAACAGGGCAATGGGTATCACCAGACCCAGGCGGGCGGCGGCTCTTTGCTGATTTTCGAATTCACCCCCCCATTCCAGAAAATAACCTTCCGGCAATTGCAGATTACTGGCCAACAGTTGCTGCGCCTCATCCACAAAACCCACCAGGTCGCGACCCTCTACATTGCTGCGTACTACTGCAAAGCGCTGCCCTGCTTCCCGGGAAATACTCACCGGGCCTTCAACCCGCTCCACCTGCGCAAGCTCTGCCAGAGGCATCAGCCCTCCATCGTTCAGGGTAATGAAGTTATTACTCATCACCTCTTCCCCGTCACCCTGCAGGGCATCATAACGCAGCACCAGCGGCACTCTGGCGGCACCCTCTATCACAGTGCCGACACGCAAGCCCTCAATCTCCGCCCGCAGCCGTTGCTGCAGATCATCTGCATTGAGGCCAAGCTGGCCGGCCCGATAGCGGTCAAATCCGATCTGCAGATACTGCGCCCCTTCATTGACACTGGCGGTGGTATCAACCGCCCCGTCAATGGTGGCCACCTCGACGGCAATCTGTTGTGCCAGTTCATTCAGTGCCTGCAGATCATCGCCAAATAATTTGATTGCCACATCCCCTCTCGAGCCTGTGAGCATTTCTGATACGCGCATATCGATGGGCTGGGTAAAACCAAAATTGAGACCTTTGAATTGCTCCATCACCTGCCGCAATGCTTCTTCCAACTCAGGTTTGCTGCCCATGCGCCATTGTTCCGGCGGTTTGAGTTGCAGAAACATATCGGTCTCATTGAGCCCCATGGGGTCCATGCCGATCTCATCGGAGCCCGATCGCGAGACGACCCTGACCACTTCCGGAACCTGACGCATGATTTCTCTCTCGACAAGTTGCACGGTGTGGGTCGAGGTATCCAGATTGATGGAGGGAATCATTTCCAGCTGAATAATAATGTCACCCTCGTCCATGGTTGGCATGAAGGTCTTGCCAACCAGCGGGAACAGCAGCACAGTCACCGTCAGTAATACTCCGGCCACAATCACCGGAATCAGAGGCTTGTCCAGTGCAGCGTCCAACAGTGGCCGATACAAGCGGGCCAGGGTCCTGGACAACCAGGGATCAGCATGCTCCTTGCCTTTGAGGACATAGCTGGCCAACACCGGTATCACCGTCAGAGACAGCACCAGCGAGCCCAACAGGGCAAACACGATAGTCAGGGTCACCGGCCGGAATAACTTGCCTTCGAGCCCCTCAAGGGTAAGCAATGGCAGAAACACAATAATGATAACAAGAATGCCTGACGTCACCGGAATCGCCACATCTTTGACCGCGCGAAAAATGATGTGCAAGCGGGGCAACTGACGTGAGCCCGACTTTTGTTGGGACAAGGATGAAACGATGTTTTCAATGATGACAATGGATGAATCCACCAGCATGCCGATGGCAATAACAAGGCCACCCAGACTCATCAGGTTGGCGCTCATATTCATGGCAGTCATCATCAGGAATGTGAAAAGAGCGGCCAGGGGCAAGACAAAAGCCGCAGTCAGGGCGGCACGCCAGTTGCCAAGAAACAGTCCCAGCAGGATCACCACCAGCGCCACCGCTTCCAGCAGAGCCCGGGTTACCGTGCTTACCGCGCCCTCAATCAGCACGCTGCGATCATAAAAAACATTGATCGTGGTCCCGGTTGGCAGTGTCGCCTCGATATCGTCCAGTTTGCTTTGCACAGCATTGACCACTTCCCGGGCATTGGCGCCCCGCAAACCAATCACCAGTCCCTGCACTGCTTCGCTCTGTCCATCGGCAGTAACCGAACCATAGCGTTCCAGTGAACCGGTCGTTACCCTGGCTATGTCTGCAAGGGGTATTTGTTCGCCGTGACTGGTGCTGATCAGGGTGTTTCTCAGATCATCGAGATTCTCCACGGCGCCGGAGACCCGAACCAGCAGGGTCTCCTCGCCCTGGTCGAGCCGACCGGCGCCGTCGTTTTTATTATTGGCCTCCAGTGCCCGGACCAGCGCTGCATTGCTGACACCGAGCTGCACCATGGCCTGCCGGTCAGGAATAACCTGATAGGTTTTAACGAAACCACCCAGGGCATTGACATCGGCTACCCCGGGAACGGTGCGCAGCGCCGGACGAATGGTCCAGTCCACCAGAAAGCGCTTTTGCTCAAGACTCAGGGCATCGTTATCTACCGTAAACATGAACATATCGCCCAGCGGTGTACTCATGGGAGCCAGACCGCCACTGATATCCCCCGGCAGATCATCCCAGACATTGGCGATGCGCTCGGCCACCTGCTGCCTGGCCCAGTAAATGTCTGTGCCTTCATCAAAATCGAGAGTGATGGAACTCAGGGCATATTTGGAGATGGAGCGCAGTATGTCCTGATTGGGAATACCCAACAGTTCCACCTCAATGGGCTGGGTGATCAGCGACTCCACTTCTTCCGGGGTCATGCCCGGCGCCTTGATGATGATCTTGACCTGGGTTGGCGATATATCCGGGAATGCATCGATGGGCAGATTAAGCAGGGCATTGCTGCCGAAACCGATCAACAGGACTGCCAGTAACGCCGTCATCAGACGTTGGCTGAGCGCAAATTGTATGAGTTGGCTCAACATTATTCGTCACTTCCCAGGCCGAGTTGCATGCCCTTGACCAGTGCAGCGCCGCGAACCAGGACCTGTTCCCCGACTCGCACCCCGCTGGTGGCCTGGTAGCCATCACCGATTGCCAATAAATCCAGTGCCCGAATCTCAACCCCCTGTGCTGTCCGCACATAAACCAGGGTTTCTCCGGCTTCATGCACTACCGCCGAGGACGGCAGATAGACGGTCTCCCTGCCAGGGTGGAGCATCACTGTCAGCAGTTGCCCGACAGGACGATTAACGCTCTGATCAAACTGGGCGAGTAACTCTACAGTTTGCGAGTCCGCATCGATACTGAAGTCGCGCTGACGCAAGGTCAGTCGCTCTCCTGCTCCTGCGATACTCAGATAACTGGCATCAGTCAGCAGGGGCAGCAGCCGGGACGGCAGATGCACCGAAAGCCACAGGGATTCATCGCTACCGAGGCTGGCCATTACCGAGTTGGCCATAACATGGTCGCCAGTTCGGTAGTGGCGGTGAATAATATCGCCAGCGACCGGGGCGCGGACATAACCAGTACCCAGGCTGTGCTCACCATTCAGTAAAGCGGCAACATCGTTCCCATCAAGGCCTGCACTACGCAACTGGGCGCGCCCGGCCTCGAGAGTAAGTTCAGCACGTCGCAGCGCTGCTTCACTAATCTGCAAACGCTGCTCTGAAATGACGCCACTGGCCAGCAGTTGTTTGTCCCGCTCAAATTGTTGGCGCAAACTGGCAGTCACATTGTCCTGCTCCAGAAATTGCTGTTGCAGCGCCAGAATCTGGGGGCTATAGAGACTTGCAAGCACGGCCCCCTGCTCGACCATGGCCCCGGCCGGTCGATGCCAGCGCTCAATTGTTCCCGCATAACGGGCGATGGCCTGGGACACCTGTTCCGGCGATGTAATCACACGGGCCGGCAAGCCGATACCCGCTTGTTGACCGGCACTTTGCAGCGGCGCGAATTCAAGTTCCAGCAAGCGAATATCGGCGTCAGTCAGCGCAATCTGGTTTTGCGCCCATAGCGCTTGTCCAAAAAGCAGTGCAGTAGTCAATAAAACTCCATTCAGTTTCAGCGCTCTCATGGCAATAGTCCCAGGCTTTGGTTGTAGTCACTGATCAGTCGGTTGAGGCGCAGCTGCGCAACACGATGATTCTTGCGCGCCGCTACCAGATCCTGAAGCGCCAGGCTCACTGCCAGCGCATCGCTTTCCCCCAACTCATAGGCGAGGCTCGCCATTTCCCATTGCTGCTCACTCAATTCTGCCTGTTGTGCGACAAGTTCAAGGTTCAGTCGGATGGTATAAAGCTGATGCTCCGCCTCATGTAATTGCTGCTCCAACAATATTCTTCCGCGCTGCAAGGCAACCTGCATATCTGCCTGATCACGACGGGCGTCACTGACCTGACTGGCTGCAGCAGCCGAACGACCCAGTGGAAAACTCAGGCCAATTCCCAGACTGTCGTTGTACTCGTTCAGGGAAGATCCGCGCTCTCGCCGCACACCGAAACTAAACGACGGGCTCTCACCGGACTGCAGACGGGTCCGTTGAACCTTTGACCTTGCCAGTTCCACATTGGCCTGCAAAAACTGCAGCAATGGATGGCTGATACTGATTGCCTCGGCGCTGTCCTGCTGTTCCTGAAACACTGCCGCCGGCCGGACGGTCAGTCCAGTCAGCACTGTGTATTCACGCTCGGCATCCACCAGCTCTGCTTCTGCTTCATAAACAGCTTGCTGGCGAGCCATCAACAGACTCCTGGCCCTTAACACATCACTTTCAGCGACACTGCCAGCGGCAAACTGGGCTGTGGCAAGTTCTGCAAATTGCTCGGCTACTGCCAGGGCCTCGCGTTCCAGTTCCAGCAGATCATCGACCTGTTGCAAGGCCCAGAGTGCAGCGCGCAGGCGCCCTGCTACTTCCAGGGACAGGTTCGCTTGCCAGGCCTGATACATTTCCGACAGCCTGCCGGCCAGATTCTCCGACTGCTGCCGCTCGCCAGGACGCCAGAGATCAAGGCGTAATCCTGCTTCCAGTTCACGCAAGCCAATGGCATCAAGGGGGCCGTCGTCGATGAAGTTGGCCTCCAACACCGGTTGCCCGGGAAACAAGCGCTGGGCCAGCTGATCATACTGACGAAGCTGCTCTTGCCGCGATGGGCCCGACAAGGACTCCGGTGCATTGTCCAGGGCAGCGTCGAAAACCTGCTGGAATGTCAGACTTGCGCTGCGCTGCAGAGTCTGATGATCGAGCGCCGCCAACAGGCTGCCAGGCTGCACCAGGATCAGGGCGATGAAAGAGGTCAGGTGGAATTTGTAAAAACGGTTAAAGTAACCCATAGTTCCGCTAACGTTGATTGCGATGGCCTGATAATACTCAGGAGTTTGTGAAAACTTTGTCGAATCGATCAGCCAGAGCCGAACTATTTTGCTGTTCTTGCACTGACTTGACCTGGATCAAAGTGACATTCGACATGAATTTGACAAAGTCTGTGACAAACTGGTCGCAATTATTCACGCCTGAACTGAATGCTGTGATGAAAATACTCATCGTCGAAGACAATCGGGATATTGCTGAAAATATTGCCGAATACCTGGAGCCACTGGGCTATGTCCTGGACTTTGCCTATGACGGCAAGGCCGGTCTGGAATTGGCTCTGGATACTTCCTTCGATGCGATCGTGCTCGACGTCATGCTTCCCGGCCTTGATGGCTTCAGCGTTTGCCGAAAACTGAGACAGGAAGAAGGCATCAGTACCCCGGTCCTGATGTTGACGGCGCGCGATCAATTAGCGGACAAGCTAACCGGCTTTGAAGCGGGTGTAGATGACTATGTGGTCAAACCCTTTTCTGTCAAGGAGCTTGAGGCACGACTCAAGGCCCTGATAAAACGAGGGGCAGGCCAACAGGAATCTGTTCAGCTTGAAGTGGCAGACCTGCGCTATGATCTGAATACCCAGAGCGCAAGCCGGGCGGGTGTCGCATTACAACTGAACCCGATTCAGCGAAAATTGCTGATCCATCTGCTCAGGAATCAGCATCGGGTTGTGAGTCGTAATGAGCTGGAACAGATTGTTTGGGAGGATAATCCCCCGGACAAGGACATTCTGCGCTCCCATATCTACAGCCTGAGAAACAGCATCGACAAGCCCTTCGATAACAAATTACTGCAGACCATTCACGGTATCGGCTATCGCCTCAGCAGCGCCGCCGATACCGAGAACGAGACAAACACAACCTGATGCCAGCTTTCAGCAACAGCCTCAAGGCGCGCTTCATGCTCGCCATTGTCACCACAGTTACCATCAGCAGCTTTCTGTTTGCCCTGTCTGTTGTGACAATTAAAAACCGCCTGGAAGAAGCCACTTTTGGTGACATGGTCAGGGAACAACTGGCTGTTATTCTCGACACCGGACACGACCACAGCGATATCGATTTACTCAGCGATTGGGAGTTCCATGAAGGGGCAGACATTGCCGCGCTGCCTGCAGAGATCCGCTCCCTCCCGGTTGGCTCCCATCACAGCATTCGGGTCGATGATCGTTATTATCAGGTTGAAGCGGCAATAGCAGACGGCCAGCCCGTCTTTCTCAGCTATGACATCACCGCCTGGGAAGAACAAGAACATGCATTGCTGGCCTGGCTTGGCTATGGCATTGCGGGCATGCTGCTGATCGCCCTGTTTCTGGCCTGGCTGGCCACCAGAGCCGGCTTGCGCCCACTCAATGCTCTGACCCGGCGGTTGGCAACAATCAATCCGGACAAACGCAAGCTGCAGATTGCCGCCGAATTTGAAGGCCATGAAGTAGGTTCTATTGCCCGGGAATTTGACCGCTATCTGAAACGGCTCGATGAATTCGTGGAGCGGGAAAAATTTTTCTCGGCCGCAGCCAGCCATGAACTGCGCACACCACTGTCAGTGATAATCGGTGCCGTGGATGTTATCGAAGCCAAACAGACCGACAGTGGCAGCAACAAGGCCTTACAACGTATTCGTCGGGCCTGTGTGGAAATGCTGGCCTTCATCGAAGCCACCCTGTTTCTGTCCCGCGAGGATTACCAGTTCAATGAGCAGGCCATATCCTGTGATGTGAGCCAGATTGTCAGGGATGCATTGCTGGAGCATGAAGCCCAATTGGAGGCCAGGGATATTGAAGTCCAATTTCCCCCCTCCGCCCCTCTAATGCTCCGGCAACAGGCCAGCGTCATCAAGATTGTTATCAACAACATACTCAAGAATGCCATTGAACATAGCAGCCATGGTCAGATAAACATTCTGCTGGAAGACAATGCCATTGTCTTCAGCGACAGTGGGGAAGGTATTGCCGAAGATGATCTCGACAGGGTTTTTGACAAGAGCTTTACCACCAAGGCCGGCGGCACCGGACTGGGGCTGACCCTGGTGAAAAAAATCTGTGACCGCCTGAATTGGCAGATTGAGATTGACAGCACTCGTGGCCTGGGAACTACAGTCAAAGTGATTTTTGGGGATACCGGGTCGGACTCTTTAACTGGCTGAGGGCTCTTTAACTGGCTGAGGGCTCTTTATTGAGCTGAAGGCTCTTTAATGAGCTGAGGGCTCTTTATTGAGCTGAAGGCTCTTTAATGAGCTGAGGGCTCTTTAATAAGCTGAAGGCTCCTTACTGGGGCGGTGCGGCCAATTGGGAGTGGCGCAGCATGTCTTCCGGGTTGTGCTCCCTGGGCGCTTCGATCTTTACAGAGGGATCAAACTCGGCATCCACTTGCTGCCGCCTGACGCCCCGCAAGATTCCCACCAGTGAGTGATTGCCTTCATGGCAGGCATATTCATAGACCTGCTCCTGCGGCGCATTGCGGGTAATTATGCGCTCGGCCCGCACCTCTTCTGTGAAAGCAATATCATCCCTGGCGATGAACTCGTAGTGCAATTGATCATCTGCCACCAGGGTGTAGCGCTCAGTAATCTCCAGGGCTTCCGAATGGCGCAGAAACATGGGGTGAGATTGCTCCGGACGAAAGCCCTGGCTGTGAACCACCAGCGTATCGCCCTCCCAATGGGCAATGGAATCACCCATCCAGCGAGCGATGCCATCGTCGCGGTGGTCACTGTCAATGCGAATGATGCGGGCGTCATGAATCATTTCGGTGGTAATCACCACATAGTCGCGATTCTGCACGATCATCATATTGGGATTCATCATGACCGGGGTCAGCGAAGGCAGGGCCGGGCCGAACATCAGGCAACGGCCGGACAGAGGCTGCCCTTCGGGTCCGTCGGTATCCAGTAGTCCCGTTGTGCGACGCTGGGCATGGAAATCCCGAAAGCCGTCTCGTAGCGGCAGGCGACCATTGTCAGGCTGATAAATCACCGAAGTCCGGTACTCACCCTGCACAGGAACCAACACCGGCTCCAGATAGTGCCCCAGGAAAATGTCATCGGCTTCCTGGCGAATGACTGCACCACGCTCCGGTGCATCCCGGTCAGGATCCAGCGCCTGATCCCATTGCTCAAGACGACCGCGCATCACTTGCTCAAGCTCGCGGGCCTCTTGCTCGGTATAGCTCTTCTTCGATCCCAGTTGCACCGGACGCTGGAAAGGGGTACGGGAACCGAAAAACCAGGTGCCCTGAAGATCGGGAAAGCCGTATTCGGTGCGAGGCATACGCCAGTCCGGATTATCGGTTTGCGCCTGTGCGGTTGCCGACAGGAGAAGCAACAAGACTATGGCTGGCGAAGAAAGATTGCCCATGGCATTTCCCAAATTGCTGATTCCGGGAAAGTATAGACGCAAGCCTCATGTCAGGCGTGAGACATAATGTCGCACGGCAGAGTCAGAGGAGACAGAAGAGACAGGCGATTCAGATGAGGCGGCCGAACGAGCTGGCCCCGAAGTGCCTGCCGCGTTGTTGCAGGCACTCCGGTTCCGGGTGGTTAGTCCTGAAATCGTGACTGATCGGTGTATTTCCAGTCCACCGCACCAAAAAACATTTCATCCCAGCTTTGCAAACCCCAGGGCACTGAGCGGGCCGGATCGGGGTTCATGGGATTCTGTTCGGAATTGTCAAAAGCACCAACTGCGGTAATTTTGGTACCGCCCGGCACAAAGCGCGGCTCTTTCAGGGTATAGGCCAGTTGCCAGTTGTAGTCGTAATTGGCGATGTTGAGCATTTCCTCTTCAGTACCATCGGGGAAAGTGGCATAGAAGCGCATACGCTTGCCACGGAAATGCATATGGGGGGTAAAGCTGTAGATATAAGCATCATCCTCGATAGTAATGGTCTGGGACATTTCATAGTCAGGATCATAAGGCGGAATGTTCACCCAGGTCGGCGTGAAGTGACAGGCACATTCACCACTCATGCGCTCCTCGGGCACGAAGCCCCTGGGATAAAACCACACACCGATACGACTGGCATCGACTGCTTCCCGACCATTAGTGGTGTAATGCATCTGCATGGCGATACGGGAACCGGCTTTGAGCAAACCGCCAGTGTTGGGTAGTTCCTCGCGCGGAGCCTGACCCGGAATATAAGGCGCGATGCCCGGTCGGTCGGGGTCACCTCCCAGCAGGGAACCGCCACGGGTTTCACCAGGTGGAATAATGCTGTGCAGGGTGTGGTGCAGGACACTGCGGTCACCGGGAATATACTGGCTGGCTCGCACCCAGCGATCTTCATCCAGATCCACATCCACCAGTACATTGTAGTAGTCCAGAACACCGGTGGCGGGTACTTCCTGGGGCGGAACATTGATTACCAGATCCGGCTCACCAAAGGCCCATTCCGATTCCGGCCAGCTCAGATTGGCCAGCGGATCACTGTCGCCATCTTGCGGCGCTCCGGCATCGACCCAGTGCACAAGAGTTTGGGCCTCGGCATCGCTGAGCAGCATGTCATTGGCGAAGTCACCAACATGGGGATCGATCTGGCCAGGGGGCATACGCTTGGTCAGCAGCACTTCCTTGATCATGGGCGACCAGCCCTTGAGCATGGTGTAGCTGTCCATGGCGAATGGTGCAACACCGCCCTCGCGATGACAGGTGGCGCAGTTTTCAGTAATGACAGGGGCTACGTCCTCGGCATAGGACGGCACCGATTGGGCATGTTTACGTTTGGCAGGATAATCGACTGGATTGCCTGTTACAGCCACCTGATTGTCGGGCAGTGAATCGCCACTCAGCAGCGCTTGCAGGGCAGACTCCAGTGTGGACCCCATTTCACCACGCCAGATCACCTCAAAGGATTTCGGGTTGTAGACCAATACTTCGGCACTGCGCTGAACACCAAGGTTTTCCGACACCAGTTGCGAGTCATCCATCAGAACGGGCAGTTCAATACCCAGACGCTGCATCTCGGCATGCACGGCATCGCGGTTATGGGAGCCCATGGGATTCAGTAGAAAAAATTGCAGATTGCGGGCTTGGTAACGATCCGCCAGAGCGCTAAAGTCAGGCAAGGCGGAATGGACTGCGGGATCGGCATTGGCCTGCACCATGAAGACAATGGCATCATGATTGTCATACCAGCTCATAGGGTGAAAATAGCCCTGGGCATCCAGCAGAGCGAAATCCCCGGCCCGTTCCTGGGCCTGGATAGCGGCGCCCATCGGCATTAACAGCACCAGCACAAACAGTTGAATCAGCTTGATTTTCATTATTATTCCCCCATCAAGATGCATCAGTTCAGACATTATGCGGGATATGCGGGAGAGCCACCACCGGCTTGCGACGAAGCGAATTGCTGTGCTGGAGAAGGCCATGGCTGTGGCTAATACCTGTATTTTTCTGCTGCTAACTTGCAGCATGCAAGTCACTCGTCTAAGCTGCCGGATATGAACAAGCCTTCCAGCAAACTGCCACGCTCTGCGGCCAGGCGCTCCCCCTGCCCCGTTGCCACCACGCTGGATCTGGTGGGCGACAAATGGAGTCTGTTGATAATCCGCGACATCGGCATGTTCCAACGCCATCGCAACAAGGATTTCCAGCAAGCCAAAGAAGGCATACCCAGCAATGTGCTGGCGGCGCGCCTGAAATCTCTTCAGGAAAATGGCCTGATTGAAAAAATCCCCTATCAGGACAAGCCACTCAGGTATGAATATCACCTCACCGCTGCGGGCGAGGATTTACTGCCGGTAGTCAGGGAGTTGGCCAACTGGAGCGTCAAGCACGTCACCGGAATCAAGCTGCCACGGTAGACTGAAGCCGCTGAGCGGCAGGTCGAGAATTCTGCGACAAATTGTAACTTGCCTTTAACAAGTGACCTGCGCATTTTAAGATAGGAAAAAATCATAATAATGCTTGAGAATAATTATAATGACTCTGTATTTCCGTTCCTGCATTGCCCTGTTTTTCCTGTCGCTGGCCGCATCAGGCCTGGCCCAGGAAAGCGCAAATTCTGACTCTTCAGTCAGATACCCGGCCAATTATTTTGCCGAGTTCACCCCCCTCACTGTCAATGACATGCTCGATCGCGTGCCCGGCATAGATCTTATTCTGAATAACGGGGGTGCCAATGCCGATGGCGACCGGGGTCTCGGTGCCAGCGCCAATATCCTCATTGATGGTAAACGCCTGGCCGGCAAGGCCAATGAGGCTCGCGCACAACTGGATCGCATTAGCGCCGATCAGGTGGACTATATACAGATCGTCCGCGGCACTTCGGCTGAACTGGACGTGCAGAACACAGGACAACTGGTGAATATTGTCTTGCTGGAAGCCCAGTCCCGCTCAAGCCTGTCATCCGAGCTCAGTGCCCGACACTTCGAGGATGGCACCATCGAACCCGGGCTGTCCCTGGCCTGGAACGGGCAAAGTGGCAACCTCACCTATCTGCTAAGCGGGCAAATCGAACCAGCCTATGCCCACAGCTATTCGCTGGAACAGGCAGTCAATGGCGACTTCTCACCCAAAGAAGTTATTGCTTTCGACCGTTACACGGAGCAAACCGACTATTCCCTGAACAGCAATCTGGCCTGGACGCTTGGCAACGGTGATCGCCTGGCGCTGAACGCCCTGTACAATGAGAACGACCCGCCCAGTCATTTGTTGCGCAGCCTCACCAGCTTTGATGCCGGAACCAGTAGCACACGCTATGAGCGCGAATCCGTGCCCGCCACAGCCAGTGACTGGGAACTGGGAACTGATTACGAGCATGGCTTTGCCAATGGCAATCGCTTCCGGGCCCTGTTGATAGTTAACGAAGAGAAATCTGCCAGCACCCGGGAGCGCTTTCGCTCAGACAGTATCGGTGGCAGCGAAACCAAAGACCTGTTTCTGGACACCACCAACCGCTACCGGGAACGCATTGCCCGCTCTTCCTACACCATGAACCTGAATGAAGGTCAGGGGCTGGAACTGGGCGCAGAAATTGCCCAGACCATTCAGGACAATAGCCTGAAACTGGGGGTATTAACGGCCAACCCCGGCTCACCGGAATTTGGTGGACTGACACCGGTCAATTTCGGCAATGCCAACTCCACGGTGGAGGAATTTCGGGTAGAACCCTTTGCCATCCACAACTGGCAAATCAATCCACGCATGTCTCTGGAGAGTTCCCTGGTGGGGGAATATTCCGAAATCGAGCAGAGCGGTGATCTGTCAGTGAAGCGTGATTTCAGTTTTATCAAACCCAAATTCGACTGGCGCTTTGATCTCAGCAACTCCCTGCAGATACGCGCAACACTGGAAAAATTTGTCTCCCAGCTGAGCTTTGCCGATTTCTCCCGCTCCAGCAATGAAGAAGACGACGAGGAAAACACCAAGGCCGGTAATCCAACGCTGGAACCGGAAGAAAGTATACGCCTTGAAGTGGGCCTGGACTGGCGCCTTCCCAATGATGGCGGTGCGCTGAATACCCGCTATTTTCACTATCGCTGGGACAACAAGATCGGTGGTATCGATATTTCCACCGATGATTTCCTGGATACCACCAATGGCAATATCGGCCGCGCCGATGCCTATGGCGTGCAAGTAAACGCCAGCCTGCGTCTGGGCATGCTGGGGCTGGATAATGCACTAGTGACCGGCTCTCTCACGGTCCAGGATTCCGACATTGAGGTGGATCCCTTCACCAATCGCGATGCGCACTTCTTCCCCTACGACAGGGGCGGCTACCGGCTGGGCTTTCGCCAGGATTTTCCCTCTCGCAATATCAACTGGGGGGTAAATTTCAATGAACGGATCGATGGCAATCGCATTCGTTTCGATATCGATAACAAATTCGAACTGGCGGTGCCGAGTAATCTGACTGCCTTTGTGGAAATGGTGGGCGCCTTTGATCTGACCTATCGGCTCGAAGGCAGCAATATGAAAGACGCCGGCCGCTGCTACAATCGCTTCCGCTATGCCGGTGATCGCCGCACAGCGCCGTTGTCGGAAGTGGAGAGTATTTGTTCTTCCACCGGCCCCGAGTATGTCATCAGTGTGCAGGGGAACTTCTAGACGAATCGACCAGACTATTGACTGGTCAGGGGCCGGGGAGTCATTACCGGCAACAGCCAATCCACCAGCAACAGATTGGGTACCCAGCAGAGCCAGGCAATGACCGGATAGGCCGCCTCGAAAGGTACTCCGGCAATCAGAAACAAGGGAATATACAATCGCAGGGTCAGGGCGGCCAGCGTCAGGGCATAGCTGCGCATCATCCAGGCACGGTGGGCGCTGACATTGCCAGCACGGATTTCCAGAAAAGCCTTGCCGGTAGCAAACAACCAGCACAGCGCCAGCAGGGCGAATCCCACCCGGGCCACCAGACCACCACTGGCATTAAGGGCCATATAGAAGCCGGCCACAGCTCCCACCGCAACACCCAGCACATACACCCGGCCAATCATGCGATGCCAGTGCAAGTGCCGTTTTCTCAGGGTCTGATTGAATTGCAGGATACCGGCGATGATTACCGTGGCACCGGCCAGAAAATGCAGCAGACTGCCGGCAGAAGAATAGGCCAGCATACCTGCCACCAGATCACCCCGGCTGGCTGGTGAAAAGGCCTGCAACAGCGCATAGGCGGCGATGCCACATACCAGAACTGCCAGCAGCCACCAGGTCGCTCTTATGGCCATATAGACTCCAGTTGTTTTGTTGTTATTGATAGGGCGCCTGCCCGGCCGAAGAGGTTACAGGGCAATTGCCCTGACAGGCTATCTACTTCATACTTTAACGCTATCCCGGTCAAAAACCACCAACAACAGCGAGAAATTTCCTCGCCTGGGAGCAGATACAATGACACAGGTCAGAGTACTGGCGGGCACACGCAAAGGTGCCTTTATCCTTACCTCCGATGCATCCCGAAAGAACTGGCAAGTCGACGGGCCCCATTTTGCCGGATGGGAGGTTTATCACATGAAGGGCTCGCCGGTAGACCCGGACCGGCTCTACGCCTCGCAGAATTCGGACTGGTTCGGTCAGATTATTCAACGCTCCAGCGACGGCGGCAAAACCTGGGAGCAACCAGGCACACCCAAAGGAGAAGCGGGCACTGATGAGCACGGCATGCCCAAAGGGGAAAGCAACAAGTTTGTCTATGACACTTCCGAAGCAAGCGGCAAACCCCTGACCACACACCAGTGGTACGACGGCACAGCCCACCCCTGGGAATTCAAACGTGTCTGGCATCTTGAGCCTTCCCTGGATGATCCGGACACTGTCTATGCAGGGGTTGAGGATGCTGCCCTGTTCCGCTCCACCGATGGCGCCAAAACCTGGCAGGAGATGCCAGGCCTGCGCGGCCATGGCACTGGCAAGGACTGGGCTCCCGGGGCCGGCGGCATGTGTCTGCATACCATTTTGCTGGACCCCACAGACAAGCAACGTATGTATGTGGCGATCTCCGCCGCCGGCGCCTTTCGCAGCGATGATGCTGGCAAGACATGGCGCCCTATCAATAATGGCCTGGTGTCGGATTATATTCCCGATCCCACTGCCGAAATCGGCCATTGCGTCCATCGCATCGACATGCATCCTGCCAATCCCAATGTGTTGTATATGCAAAAGCACTGGGATGTCATGCGCAGCGAAAACGGCGGTGAAAGCTGGACGGAAGTCAGCGGCGACCTGCCCTCCGATTTCGGCTTTCCCATCGCTGTGCATGCCCATGAGCCGGAAACCATCTATGTTATTCCCATTACCAGTGATTCACTGCATTACCCACCGGAAGGAAAGCTGCGTGTCTACCGCTCCAGGGGCGGCGGTAATGACTGGGAAGCGCTCAGCAACGGGCTGCCGCAGAAAGACTGTTATGTGAATGTGCTGCGCGATGCCATGTGCGTCGACGCGCTGGATTCCTGCGGCATCTATTTTGGCACCACCGGCGGCCAGGTCTATTGCTCAGCAGACAGCGGCGATAACTGGCAGGCCATTGTCAGGGATTTGCCGCCAGTACTCTCGGTAGAAGTGCAGACCATTGACTGACCATCACCAGGTCAGGGTGCAGATTCCCTTTCATCTGCAAACCCTGGCGCACTGTGACAAGGAAGTGGAGTTACAGGTAAAGGGCCGCGTGTCAGTGCTGAGTATTGTGCGCGCCCTGGAAAGCCGCTACCCGATGCTGGCGGGCACTATCATCGATCACCACAGCGGCAAGCGCCAACCCAAAGTCCGCTTCTATGCTGACGGCGAGGATGTGTCCCTGCAGGCTCTGGACAGCGAATTACCACAAGCCATTGGTCTTGGCAGACAAGCCCTGATTGTAATCGGCGCCATTTCGGGCGGCTGATCAGCCCGCACCGACTGCCTACTCCACCACAAACTGCCCCATCATGCCGTTATCCTCGTGCTCGAGAATATGACAGTGGTACATATAGGCATGTTCCGGGTCAGCATAGTGGAGAAATTCCATTACCACCTGAACAGTCTCGCCCGGCGCCACTTTCACCGTGTCCTTGAAGGCACGCTCATGGGCATGGGGTGGCCGCCCATTGCGGGATTTCACCTGAAACTGGCCGTGATGAATATGGAAGGGATGCATCATCATCGTGCCATTGTGAATCTCCCAGATCTCGGTAGAGCCGAGAGGCACCCGCTCATTGATATTAACCATGTGCATGCCCTGACCATTGATGGAGAACTGCTGGGCATTGCCGCCGCCGCGGCCACCTCTCATCCCCATACCCATCACCATGCCCAATTCAAAGCGGCGCTGACGATCGATTCCAATGGCTGCGTAGTCCGGCACTTCGGTAAGTATCGGCGGCAGCGCGGCGGAGGCCTGCAGGTTTGACTGTGGCTCGATGGCCAATATATGGAACGCCTGGTCACTCAAGGCACCATGCATCCTGGCCATCATGCCGCGCATACGATACGGGGAATCAGCTGGCAGTGGCTTGCTGATCAGATTCACCGGTGCTCCATCACTGAAATCGGCAACGATCTCGCAGCGCTCGGCGGGAGCCAGGGTTAACTCGGTCATATTCAGCGGCTGACCAAGAAAGCCGCCATCACAACCCAACTGCTGAAACTGACGACCATCGCTGAATGCCAGGGTATAGGTACGCGCATTGGACGCGTTCATCAGCCGAAACCGAACCTTCCGGGTTCGGGGCACAAACAAGGGGTCCACCGTGCCATTAACCAGAATGGTATCGCCGTGTTTGCCGAACATGATGTCCTGGTGTGAATTGATATAACTGAAGCTGCCATCCTCATTGAACTCACGGTCCTGGATAATGAGCGGAATATCGTCCACGCCGTATTCAGAGGGTAACTCGTGGCTCTGGCTCTCCTCGTCCTCCACCAGGATCATGCCTGCCATGCCGCGATAGACCTGATCACCGGTGCGATCGATACGATGGGAGTGATACCAGAAAGGGCCAGCCTTCTGAATTACCTGGAATTCGGCCTGCCAGCGGCGCCCTGGTTCAATAACCTGATGGGGACCGCCGTCTGCCACAGCCGGCAGATGCAGACCGTGCCAGTGCACGGTGGTATCTTCATTGAGCTGGTTATCGATATTGATACTGACGTCGTCGCCATTGCGAAGGCGCAGGGTTGGCCCCAGGAAATTGCCATTGAAGCCGATAGTGTCGGTGCTCAATCCCGGCAGGAACTGACTCTGCCCTGACTGCACAGTCAGATCATAATGAAACACCCCTTCCCGCCTGCTGCCTTCCATCAAGGGGGGTATCTGCAGAGTCTGCCTTCCTGCTGACTGGGCGAACAGGGGCATGGACAGGCCAAGCGGCAGCGCAGCCAGCGCGGAACTTTGTATAAAACGGCGACGAGATAGCATTTGACCCGGACTCCTGCAGAAACTCAACAATGTCATAGCGGCGAAGCTGCAACTATGCCAGGGCTGTTCAAATAATCACAATATACCCTCTTGAGGCTGATGCTATGCTGCCAATCCCGGGAAATTATTGATCTACCGCATTGTGGCTGCAATTGCCTGGCTTTAACATTTAAACATCAATTGGATAGCCACACTGGAGTGCGCCATGAACATTGCAGCAAGATGCTTGTTACTACCAGCGACTGCCCTGGCCCTGCTGGCGCTTCCCCTGTCTGTAATGGGACAGCAAGACCACAGCGGACATGGGCAAAGCGACCATTCCTCTCAGGGGGAAGAAACCGCCATGCAGCACGGAAATGGCGGTGACGGCTCCGGGATGATGCGCCGCATGCGCAGAATGGGTGGCAGTATTGGCGGCATGGGTGGCATGAGTGGCATGAGTGGCGATGACAGTGGCAGCTCTGGACAAAGCGCCCTGGATGTCATCAGCGCCGTCATCAGCCAGTTACAAGCCAATCCCGATACCGACTGGAGCCGCATCAATATTGATGCACTCAGGCAGCATCTGGTGGATATGAACCGGGTGGCACTCTATGCCCAGGCTCAAGCCCGTGATATCGAAGGCGGCAGCCAGTTCACCGTTAGCGGTGATGATGAGCGCACAGTGCAGGCCATCAAACGCATGGTGCCAACCCATGCCCTGCAAATGGAGCGTGAGCTGGATTGGGACATTTCCAGCAGGGAAACCGGAAATGGCGTCGAACTACAGGTCATCGCCAACGGTGAAGCTGAAATGATCCGCGCGCTGGGCTTTTTTGGCTTCATGGTGTTGGGTGAACATCATGATGACCATCATTTGATAATGGCCGGGGGCCAGCCAGCCGCTGACTCGGGTATGAACCATGGCGGCGGCACTGGTGGTGGTCACGGTGGTGGTAATGGCGGCGGTGGTAATGGCGGTGGTAATAGTGGCGGCGACCACAACCACTGATTGATTGTTCTGCGGCTTTACAAATCGTAGCCCATGGCCCGGATCAGATCCCGGGCCTCTTCCGTTTGCAGAAAATCCATAAAGGCAGCACAGGCAGCACAATTTCCGGCCCGTTTCAGTAATACCCCATCCTGTCGTATTGGCTCATGCAGACTGCTGTCTACCGGCCAGGCATCAGCCAGGTCTTCCCTGCCTGACAGTTGCGAGGCGGCGACAAAACCCATCAGTGCATTGCCGGACTCTATAAACTGATAGGTCTGGGCGATATTTTCACCCAGCACCCAATGCGCTTGCGTATTCTCCTTCAGACCCAGATTTTCCAGCACTTGTTCGGCTGCGCGGCCATAGGGCGCGAGGGCCGGATTGGCCAGTGCCAGCCGTCCATCCAGTGTGCGCAATGCATCGGGGCCCGTGATAGTCGTGCTGGTGCTCCACAGCAATAAACGCCCCCTGGCATAGGTAATGCGTGACCCCGGGATTGTCAGGCCCTGCTCTTCGAGTCGGGCTGGTTTTTCCGCATCGGCAGACAGAAATATCTGGTAGGGCGCACCGTTTACTATCTGTGCATAGAGCCGCCCGGAAGAGCCAAAGGCCAGCTGCAGCTCATGCCCGGTCCGATCACTGAACAATTGCGCCAGGCCTTGCAAGGGCCGGGTGAAATTGGATGCTGCCGCCACCAGCACCTCCTCCGCATGCAGGAGTTGCACGGGCAGGGCCAGTACCATCAGCAAGACTTGTCTGTAGCAATTGATTTTCATAAGTCCAGCATCATGAGTTTATCGCTATATAATAAGTTATATAGCGGCTCCCTTCCAAGTCGCAGCTGGCAAATCAGCCCTTCTCGTCCCATGGAAATGGCAAGCGACCGCTCGATATGGACATAGTCATGGACCCCTGATTTAATGCCAGCAACAATAATCACAATAGACAAAATAAAAGCGAGACAGCCATGCCCAGAATCGCGCTTCCCTTCCTGGCCTCGGCCACTGTTCTTCTGTTTTCCAGTGCATCACTGGCGCAATCTTCAGCCTCGCCGCTGGACGACTATACTCCGGTATCAGCACAGCTTCTCGCCGCACCACCGCAGCAGGACTGGTTAATGTGGCGCCAGAATTACCAGCTCGGTGGCCATAGCCCCCTGGACCAGATCAATCGGGACACCGTCGCCAACCTGAAACTGGCCTGGAGTGCAGAGCTGGGTCAGGGTGGCAATATGACCACACCCCTGGTGCACGATGGCGTGATGTTCATCGCCGATACCGCCAATGTCCTGCGAGTCATTGATGCCAGTAATGGGGAAGAGCTCTGGCAATATACCCATGAGTCTGAAAATTTCGATGGCCGCCGCATCGGCGTGGCCTTACAGGACGACATGGTGATCGTGCCCCATAACGACCTGGACGTGGTGGCACTGAATGTTCGCAGCGGCGAAGTGCTGTGGGAACACAGTATTGAAACGCCGAATGTGGAACCCAATCGTGGTGGCTACTACTCTCTGCGGGCAGCACCGGTAATCGCTGACGGCATGGTCATTCAGGGCGTCGGCGCCACCATTGTTCCGGAAGGCGGCTTTATAGTTGGCATTGATCTGCAGACTGGCCAGGAAAAATGGCGCTTCCACACCGTTGCCCGCCCTGACGGCCCGGGCGGCAATACCTGGAATGATATACCCCTGTCGGCCCGCAGTGGCGGTTCAGTGTGGATCCCCGGCAGCTATGACCCGGAACTGAACCTGCTTTATTTCGGCTCCGCCCCTACCTATGACACCGAGCCACTGCGTCTTGATGCCGGCATCGAAGGCCACAACAATGACGCCCTGTTCACCAACACAACCCTGGCCCTGCGCCCACAGACCGGCGAGCTGGTCTGGTATTACCAGCATCTGGCCAACGACCAGTGGGATCTGGACTGGGTTTATGAGCGCCAGATTGTGGAACTGGAAGTGAACGGGCAAATGCGCAAGGTAGTGCTCACCGCCGGCAAAATGGCACTGTATGATGTCCTGGATGCCGCTACCGGAGACTATCTGATGTCTCTGGATCTTGGCATCCAGAACATGATCGCCAGTATTGACCCGGTAACCGGCGCCAAAACCATGGCCTCTATCACCACCCCCAATGCGGAAATGGGTAATCTGCTTTGCCCGTATATGCTGGGTGGGCGCAACTGGCAATCGGCATCACTGGATAGCGACAACAACATGCTGTACCTGCCCCTGTCCGAGATGTGCATGATGGGTGGCCCTATCGGCGATGGCGGATTGCTGTCATCCGGTGTGGAAGTATCGCCCCGACCGCGACCGGATAGCGACGGCAACTATGGCCGCTTGCAAGCCATCAATCTGGACACCATGGAACTGGCCTGGCGGCACCGGGAAATGGCACCGCCTGGTATTGCTACCCTGTCAACTGCCGGCGGCCTGGTATTTACCGGCTTTCTGGATCAGTCATTCAAGGCCTTTGATGCCACTAGCGGCGAAGTACTGTGGCAAACTGATCTGGAGCACCTGCCTTCTTCTTTCCCGATCAGCTACGCCGTCGACGGCACCCAATATATCGCTGTTATCCGCGGCCAACCCAGCCGCTTCATCGGCAGCCTCTATGGCATTATCAATAGCCTGTTGGCAGAGCAGGGTAAAAGCCTGAAAACCCCCACAGTCAATCCGGCTATCATGGTTTATTCAGTGCAATAAAAAAGGCGCTCAATTGAGCGCCCTGAAGATCAGCAAAAGAGCCCACTTCGGGCTCTTTTTTTGTCTGTAACTTCCGTGTTTGCTGACGGTAGCCAATCAGGGCATACGTGCAGCGCGAATTTCGATCTCAATCAGCCAGCCATCGACAACCAGATCGGCAATTTCCACGAACGAACGCACCGGCTTCTGGGGGTTTTCATCGGTTCCGAAAAACTGGGCATAGCCTTCGTTGAAGCCGGCGAAATCCAGTTCACCGTCATCGCCAGCCACCGCAAAAGCTCGTACCTGTACAATATCGGACATACTCCAGCCCTGGGATTCCAGTGTCTGCTGAAAGCGCTCAAAAGTATTGATGGTCTGCTGCTTCATATCACCCCAGCTACCATCTTCCAGCGGACGGGCCCCGGAGCCACTCAGGTACATGGTTTCCGCACCGGGTGGAATGGTGATGCTCGTGTAGAAATAGCTACCTTCGTTATTACGGGTTATTTCCTGGGCAAATGCAGCGCCGCAAAGCAGTGTCAGGACGGCGATGGCTGAAATTTTCAGTGTTTTCATAGTATTCCTCATTGTAGGTTGGTGTTCCCCGTTTTCAGTGTTCGGTAATCGATCTAGCGGCCCAGGGTATTGATGTAGCTGACCACATCAAGAATCGCCTGCTCATCACCCAGTGATGCCGCCATGGCACGCATTTGCTGGCCGTAGGTGTCGGCGCTCTGGTCGCCGCGCAGATTTGCCTTGAAATTCTTGAGTTGGGTAACCATGTACCAGTCGTTCTGTCCCGCCAGCTGCGGCGCTCCCATGGCTTCGTTACCCAGGCCATCGGCACCATGACAGGTCGCACAGCTGGCATACAATTGCTCGCCGCGGCTGGCATCACCTTCAATGGTGACAGGTGCAGGCACATAGTCCCAGCCAGCAACCCAACCCACGATGTCATCGATACTGTCATCACTGAGTTTGGCAGCCATGGGGCGCATGGCGACGCCCTCGATATCTTCTGGATGAATGCCGCGCAGGCCCTCACGAAAAAGTTTTAATTGCCTCTCCAGATACCAGCCTTCCATTCCGGCCAGACGAGGTGCCTGGACACCCACATTGCCAATTCCATCGATACCATGACAGGTCTGGCAGTAACGATCATCGAAAGGTTCACGAGAATCCTGGGCCTGGGTTGTAAAGCTGCTGCCGATCACAGCAACGGCCATAACAATATATTTTATAGCTCGGTTCATTGCCTGTACTCCTCTATCCCGCAACTGTGCCGGATGACTGCTCATTCAACGCCTGACTCTGTTGCTGACCCAGCATGTCCCGGAGGGCCCAATGGGTCGACAGGATTGCGCTTTCCTGCCAGGCAGAATGCTGACTCACCTGATCACCGATGAAATAGTGGCGCCCATTCACCGACTGTTGCAGACGGTGGTAGAGACCCTCTTCATGCTGTGTCCAACCAGTACTGTAATCACGTGGCCAGCGAGCCGAACAACCGAGCATGTGATTCATGCGGTGCCAGGCGATGGTGATGCCCTTCTCTACCTGCTGCCGGTAATCCGGATGAATCTTTTCACCCTGGGCCAGCGCTGCTTCCAGCCGCTGTTCCTGACTCATATTGGTGAAGTGCATACCGCCGCCATAATCATAGGCCGCCAGCACCACACCCTTGGCCTTGTGAATGCCATGGGGCGGGTACCAGACCTGGCGAATAGGCGCATTGATCCAGGAAATGCCGCCATAGATACCCTCTTTCTCCCAGAAACGGGTCTTGGCCTGGAAAGCCGCCTTGTAGGCCTCGCCACGGCGGATATAGCTCATGGCTTCGAGATAATCCGATGGGAAGTTATTGGGAATACCGGTCATCAGATGAGAGGGTATGCAGTTAAAGCAATAGTCAGCCTCAATGTTGTGACGCTCACCATTTTGCTCATAGGCCACCGATACCCGGTCATTGCCCACCTGCACCGAGCGCACCATGGCTCGATACTGCACACAGTCCCCCAGAGGCCGCAGGAAGCCCTTGATGATCATGTCCATGCCGCCTACCGGTTGCATGAGAATCGGCCCGGTTTCACCTTCATTGGCGGTCAGGGCCTCGCGCATAAAGCGCCCCTGCACCAATTCTTTCAGGGCGATCACTTCCTTCGGCGTGCCATGCTCAAGAAAGCCACCCTTGGCATAACCGGCACGCAGGCTGCCGGTGTACTTCATTTGCGCATCCAGATCGCCGAAGCTGCGCACCACATTAATCAGGGTTTCCATTTCACTGCGGGAGAAGGACTGGCCCAGTTCGGCTTCGTTGAAATTCTTGGCGAAGATTTCCGCCAGAAAGCCGCGCACGTTGGTGCTGAACTCGCCATTGCGGATGGGCTTGCCACCCAGCATATTGTCGTCCTGAAAATAGGCTGACTTGTTCTCATTGATGAAAACTTCCAGCTCCACCCCAAGCTCCTGGCAATAATCCAGCACATGGGTGTGGGTACTTGGAATCCGGGCAGCACCCGCATTGAAATACATATGCGGCTCATCATCGAACTCGCAGTACTGACGATTACCGATTTCGTCGATCAAATCGCCATGCCGGACTGTCATCACCCGGCCGCCTGCGCGGTGAGAGGCTTCCAGGACAGTAACCTGGTAGCCGGCCTTCATCAGTTCATAGGCGGCACAAAGACCGGAAATACCGGCGCCGAGAATGACGGCAGACTTGCCATTGCCACTGCCCACCGGCATGTTGAATTCGGCGGCATGGGCGGCACCGGGCATCAGGCCCAACGCAGTTCCCGCCTGTATGAGAGCACTGCTGCCACCCAGAGCGGCAATCAGATTCAGAAAATCACGGCGACTTACTTCATTTGACACAATTCGTCTCCATATCCAGCAATTTCAATTCGGGCCAGCGATACTCGCTGACAAGCCCAGCAGCCAAAAAAAGAAGGATGCGGCCCGGGCACCGTGCTTGGACCGCATCCTTCCAGCAGTATCTGGGTCGCCCTTAGAGCAAAGCGCGCAGACACTATCGCCAGTACAGCAATACCGCACGACACGGTTCCCAGTAGGTAGATTCTGCTGCTGTCACCGGCAAATTCCTGTGACTTACCTATTCCGAAAAGGTTTTTGAATGCCCACGATATCCACGGGACTCTGTTGCCAACTCCGGAATTCAGGCTGCCAATTAGTACAGGTCTGCCCGGAGCCAGAACGGTAAAACCGCAGAGCCATGGAGGGGGCTGGGTCTGTCCCCGGGCCGACCTGTAGGGTAGGCATAGTCACCCACGGTCTGGCAAAAGTCCTCCTGCGCCCCTCCTATTTTTCTACCCGAACACTCCTTCGGCCAATGGGAGCGCTGATTCGGCCGCTCGCTGGTTTAGATTGAGAAATGCCGGGTATAATCGACCGGAATTCAAATGCTGACCCCACCTGGTAACCCACCAGTACTCGCCCCGGTACGGGCAAACCGGGGTTAATTACCGGGGTTAATTGCCGGGGTTAACTAGAGGTATTCCATGTCAGGCATTGATCCTGGATCAGAGTTCCGCCTGGGAGATTGGACGGTTTCAGCCGAAACCTGCACCCTCTCCCGGGCCACTCATACTGCCAAGATTACCCCCCGCAGTATGGAGGTACTGCTGTACCTGGCCAGGAATTACGGGCGGGTGGTAAGCAGCCAGGAATTACTCGATGAGTTGTGGACCAATATCACCTCAGATCACGCCGTGCACAAGGCAATCGCCGAGCTGCGCAGCGCCGTGGATGACAGTGGTAACCGTCAGTCGTTTATCGTCACGGTCCCAAAGCGGGGCTATAAGCTCAATCTTCCTCCCCAAGCCGTCACAGATGACACACTGATTCAGCAAATCGGCGCATCGCGCCTGGGTGGCTGGCTCGGCAGGGCCCAAGCCAGGCCAGTGGCGGCAATAGCCACATTTGTTGTGGTGTTGGTGGTGGCAGTAATTGCCTGGATAGGGGGCCCCACGCCAGGTCGTGACAGCAATGAGCTGCGGGTGGCCGTGCTGCCGTTTCAGATAGATAGCGACGCCGCCGCCGAAAACCAGTTCCTGGCCGACGGGCTTACCAATTCTCTGCTTAACGGCATGGCCAAGCTCAATCAGCTCGCCATCATGTCTCTGCCCCATGACTCCCAGTATTCAACCAATACCCGGCCGGCTGCCGAGATTGGCCAGGAACTGGGCATCGATTTCCTGCTGGAAGGGCAACTGATGCTGATCAACAATCAGGCCCGGGTCAGCGTCAGGCTCACCCGTCTGGAAGATGGCGTGCAGCTTTACGCCGAACAATTTGACATGTCCGAGCAGAATATTTTTTCCATTCAGGACAGCATTGCCTCCAGCATGGTGGATTCCCTGGCCATTCATCTGGATGAGGATGAACGCAGCAATATGCTGGACTGGGGGACTACCGATGCCACTGCCTACCGCCATTTCATGCGGGGTGAGTTCTACAATAACCAGTTCAACCCCCGGGATTTCGAACTGGCGATCGACAACCACTCCCGGGCCATAGAGCTCGACCCCGATTTTGAGAACGCCTATCTGGGACTGGCAACCGCAGCCAATAATCTGGCGGTATACAGCCGCATGGACAAGATCCGCGATTTGCAGCGGGTAGTTTCTGAAGTACATCGCCGGGTTGCCAGCTTTAATCGCAACAGCCCGGTGCTGGATTCCATCCAGGCCATGGAAGCGCGCATGACCGGCATTAACCACCGCGAGCAGGAACAAACGCTGCGGGAGGAAATTCTGTCCGGCTCACCACCGGATTATGCCCTGGCCCACTACGCCCTGTTCCTGATCGGTGCCCGCCTGTTTGACGAAGCGGGTCAGTATCTTAATCTGGCGTCAGAAGTCGACCCATTCGAGATCTCTCCTGACGAGATCTGGAGTTACCGGGCAGATATCGTTACCCCCTTTGAAGAAGTTGTGATTCGCAAGCGCCAGCTTCAGGAGCGCCCCAACCATGTAGGAATTCTTGGCACAGTCGGCCGCAACCTGGCGCTGGAAGGCCGCCTCGATGAAGCCCGGGAATATATCGACCGGCAAGCTGCAATTGATACCGAAGGTATCTCTTCGCATCTGACCCAGGTTGTAGTGGCGGTCCTGACCGGCGAGATGACTGCCGATTCGGAACGCTTGCAGACAGAGTATGCACGGGGGCCTGATTACAATTTCAGCAATGGCGTCCTGGCTTTTATGCTGGGTGATTTCGAAACCGGCGAGGAATTCTGGAGCGATCTGCAGCCGATACAGAAGCGCCGCCTGCGCAATACAGCCTATGCCGTGGAGAAATTTTTCCCCCAGGAGATACTCGATAGCGATTGCTACCAGGAGTTACTGGAGGAACTTGATGTTGGCAAGAGCTGGCAACACAGCCTGATGCGCGGCGTCATGGAAATGCAAGCTGTGACTGGTGTCAGCCTGAGCGAGGAAGCCCGACTGGCTCTGGAAGAGGACCGCCTCATGAGTCGCAATAATCTGTGGACCGAACAAACCTGGCAGCGAATCCACAACAACCTGCCCTGAAATCCGGCGCCAGGCAATCCTGCCCCCCCTGCTTTGCTTGCAGCTACACGCAACAGTGAACTCCCGGGCCTCCGGCCCTGAACTGCTGCCCGGTATCGCCCGGAAATCAATTTAGGAGAAAAAAGGTATGTCTTTTTCAGGTCTTCATTTCCGGCCGCGGGCATACTGCATTGTGTGGATTGGTGATTAAATTCGCACTGCAGACCAATCCATGGTGAAACATCCTGTTCTCTTGTGGGTAAGTTGGACGATGTCTCTCCTTTACACGTAGTTTAGCCCGGTGAGTGATTACTCACCGGGCTTTTTTATGGCTGACTCGCAGTCACAGCTCCTGTCTCTCTGACCCGTCGCAATATTGAGTGAAATTCCCTTAAAGCTGCCGACCTCCCCGGTCGTATCAAGACCTGTTGGCTTTTCCCTGCAGCCATTCAACATACCGGATACGACAATGCCTGAAATCCAGGAAAACAATCACCAGCCTGCCGCTGGTCAATTCTCCAATCAATGGCAAACTCAATCTCCCAGCCCCAACCATACTGACGAACAGGCTGATGCAGCCAAACGTCTGGAATTGGCTCTGGAAGGGGGCTCTCTGGGGTTCTGGGACTGGAATGTTGCAACCGGCATGGTGGACTATTCCGAGCGCTGGTGTGCCATGGTGGGTTATCGGCAGGACGAACTGGCTCCGGATTTTTCTACCTGGAAAAAACTTGTGCATCCAGAGGATCTGCCCAAAGCGGTTGCAGCCATCGAAAACTACTTCGCCGGCAAGACCGAGCAATATGCCATTGAATTCCGCATGCAGCACAAGCAAGGCAACTGGCTCTGGATTGCCTCACGCGGCCGCGTGTTTGCGGTGGATGCCGAAGGCAATCCCCAGCGGGCCGTTGGTACACATCAGGACATTACCGATCGCAAATTGACCGAATTGGCCCTGGCTCAGGAAAAAGACCAGTTTCAATCCGCCATGGAGTATTCAGCCATTGGCATGGCCCTGGTGTCCCTGAAAGGCGAGTGGCTCATGGTAAACCCGGCAATCTGCAGAATCGTCGGCTACAGCATGGAAGAGTTGCTGGCTACTGATTTCCAGAGTATCACCCATCCGGACGATCTGCAGTCAGACCTCGGCTATATCGAAAAAGTGCTGGCAGGGGAAATACCCAATTACGAAATGGAGAAGCGCTATTTCCACAAGGATGGCAGGATTATCTGGGTTTTGCTGAGTGTATCCCTGGCCCGCAACCCGGACGGCAGCCCCCGCCACTTTATTTCCCAGATACAGGACATTACTGAACGCAAGAATGCCGAGATTCGGGCCAATATCTATTTGCAGGAACTGGAGCGCAGCAACCAGGAGCTTGACGATTTCGCTTACATCGCCTCCCATGACCTGAAGGAACCTTTGCGGGCCATCAACAACCATTCCCAGTCTTTACTGCGCAGTTATGAAGCCGAACTGGATGAGGCAGGCAATCGCAAACTGAATCGCCTGGTTTTTCTCACCAGGCGCATGGAAGTACTGATTGATGATCTGTTGCAGTTCTCCCGTCTGGGCCGGCTGGATACCAGTACAGAGGATATCGACCTCAAGGAATTGCTGACCAATGAAGTTGCCACGGTCTGCAATAGTGAAGAACACCCGGAAATCAAGGTTAGTCTCTGCGACGAATGGCCATCGGTCCGTGGCAATCGCGCCAGTATTGCCATTATCTTCAGGAATCTCATCGGCAACGCCATCAAGTACAATGATTCAGCAGAAAAACGTATTGAGATTGGACTGCTGCCTGAAATGCAGAGAAGCGGGCAAACTCTGAGAAACGTTTATTACATACGGGACAATGGCATCGGCATCGATCCCGACTTCCATGAATTGATTTTTGGCATGTTCAAGCGCCTGAACAACGAGAAAGCCTACGGGCCCGGTACGGGTGCCGGTCTTGCTTTTGTGAAAAGGATAATTGATCAGCTTAAAGGCGTTATTTTCGTCCAATCACAAACCGGTGAAGGTGCGACATTTTATTTCACACTGGGTAGCGAACAATGAATGAATCAGAGCTCAGATATCTTCTGGTTGTCGAGGACAGTGATGATGATTACGAGTTTATCTCCGAAGTAATCGGCAATGATTTACCCGCAGGCCTGCAGCTTCGACGTTGTGAAACCGGCACCGACGCCGTGAATTTCCTGCACTCACAAAGCGAGCAGTTGACAACCGACAGCATGAATCCCTGCCAGATGGTGCTGTTGGACCTGAATCTGCCTGGCAAACATGGCACCGAGGTCTTGCAAGACATCAAAAGCATGGAGCAAACCCGATCAGTGCCGGTCATTATCCTCACTACTTCCAAAAATGAAAAAGACGTCAGCAATTGTTATCGCCTGGGTGCCAATTCCTATGTGCAAAAGCCCGTCGATCTGCTGCGCTTTACAGACACCCTGGAGCAGATCCGGGATTACTGGCTGGGGCTTTCGGTATTGCCTGGCAATCATGATGTCGCATCAGTGCAGACCATCCCTGTCAGCTTCAATCGCTGAGCAATTCCGGTTCCGGCAATCCTCTGGCGTCGCTGTCGTCTGACAGTGAAATCCACTATTATCTCTTCCTGCATAAATCGCCGGGGAGGACTCCATGGAGTATGAGTTAATCAATCTTTTTGCTGTGCCGGTCTATAAAGCGCCGCTGGAGCGGGCATTCACCGAACAGGAAATGGCCTTCTTCAATTCCCGTCTCGATAATGCGGTGCAGGCAATCTCCAACCAGGCCTCGGCCGACAAACAGATTCTCGATGCACCGCAAATGGCTGAACTGCGCCAATTGATCGAGGGCCATCTGGACTGTTATTTCCAGCGCATTTACGACACGGCCAATCAGGTGAAACTGCAAATCACCCAATCCTGGCTGGCAGTCAGCAATCAGGGCGATGCGCACCATACCCACTCACACCCCAACAGCATCGCCAGCGGCGTGGTCTACATCAATCTTGCTGAGCGGGATGGCATCAATTTTTACCGCGACGAAGACCGCCAATGGTTTGATCTGCAGCCCCGGGAGAACAACTACTACAACGCCTACAGTTACCATGTGGAAACCAGAGTCGGGGATATTGTTATCTTCCCTTCACATATCAAACACGGTGTGCGACCGGTTCAGGAAAATGTTCGCCGCCTTAGCCTGGCCTTTAATAGCTTCTTCTCCGGAGAGATCGGTCACCCTGAATTCTCCAACAGTTTGAGAATCCGGATAGAGCGTTAGTCCATCTCCTTTGGAGCAAGCAATAAGGGAGTGAGCAAAAAAGGAGCGCATAAAAAAGGCGATGCCAAAGCATCGCCTTTTTTGTGTTACCTGCCAGGCTACTGGAACTGCCAGAGCACCCGGGCGTACCAGCGACGACCGCGACCATCGAATACCACGGAGTCGTAATCCAGATTGGACTCATCGTAGTAGGGCAGCGAGGCATCGAAGGCATCAAGAATACCCACGGTGAGGCGGGTAGCGCCGAGATTGCTGTTAGACCAGTTATGGGTGTAGTTGTACTGCACATCGACAGTGTCATAGCTGTCGATCTTGCGGGTCAGTAAACCACGCACGAAGTCTGAAGCGGTCTGATAGGAATTATCATAGTTCAGGTTCTGGTAGGAACCGATATGACGATTGATCACCGTGACACCATGATCACCAGAGGTCCAGCTAAGGGTCAGGTTACCTTTGTTATCAGGCAGCGATCGCACCAGATTATTGTCACCGGTGGTGCCAGCGGCATCATAGACACCGGTGTCAACCAATCCGCGAGTCAAACCGGGCACATCACTGAGTTCATACTGGCGCACATGCGTGTAATCGGCGCTGACACGAAAATCTCCCAGATCATTACTCCAGCTATAACCAGCCTGAAGGTCTACACCATCCGCTTCAATACGGCCTGCGTTGATAGCCCCCAAGGTCAGGGTAATCAGACTGGCGTTGGTTACACCAAAGGCCCGCTGGATACCCGGCGCGGTGTAGCTGCGTGGGTCAACTACGCAGTTGAGGCGCTCCTCCGAATCGCGGCCATACTGGGCTTCCAGTGCAGCCGGGTCGCAAGACGTATAGGGCTGCGGCGAGTCGGCCGGAATCGTGTCATTGAGGATGTAGTTGCCTGGATCCTGGGATGCAGCGATAAAAGCATCAATCTCAGGCTGTAGCGCGCGAATCGGGGGCTCAGGCAATACCCTGTCCTCCACTTCGAAGCGCCAGAAGTCTGCCTGCAGACTGAATCCATCCAAAACCCCTTCCGGAGTCCAGATAAAACCAAATCCGAAGGTGTCAGCATATTCATTACCCACATCCGGAGCAGGTCCGCCCAGTGTGTAGGTAAACTCTGGTTCAGCATGTTCATCTGTGGGTGGTACCAGGCCGGCACGTACTTCCTGGTTGGAAATCGGGTCGCGGAAAGTGACGGAAGAGGATTCCAGACCCTGCTTGATAATAGCGATGTTTGGTGCGCGGAATGACTGCGAGAATGAACCACGCAACAACAAGGTATCAATCGGGCGCCAGCTCAAGGCGATCTTCGGAGAAATCTCGTCACCGATATTGCCGCCATAGTCTTCCCAACGAACAGCAATCTGACTTTCTACATTTTCCCAGAAAGGCAAGGATAGCTCACCAAACAAGGCGGTAGTGGTGCGGTCATGATCATAATTGAATGAGCACAGAGAACACTCGTAATTATTGCTTACGTAGTGGAACTCATTGGGAACACCGTTTTCATCGTAGCCGAGAATTCTGTCCTGCAGACCCGGCTGGTTGAGGTGATTGGCGCGAGACAGGGTATTACGCTCGCGGTATTGACCGCCAACAGCAAACTGGGCGGTACCACCGCGCATTTCAAACATCTCACCGGCAAGCACCGCATCGAATACGCCCAGACGATTGCGTTTGTCGGTACGCAATACTTTCTCGTTGATCCAGTTCATCAACTCGGGGCTATTGGCCAGGTCAGGATTGGTCTGCGAAGTCAGATAGGGGTTGTAAAACATACAACCGTCCTGTCCATGATTGTTACTGGTCAGCGCATAGGACAATGATTCACGGGTAGTGAACACGAAGCCCGGAAAGAAGGTTTGTACGAGGCCAGGAGCATAAAAATCCCAGGCCTGCGGCACAGCGCCCCCGAAAGGCCCCGGCTGACCAGCAAAATCGAAGTCAGGTACTCCGTTTGGCGTACAGTTCGGGCCGCCCAGACCATTGGCCGCCATTTCGGCACGTTCGCGATTAAAGGTCTTGTACTTCACCTCGATGCTGGACTGGCTGAAGGAGTAGCTGACATCGTAATTGAATGCCCGGTCGCCTACATTAAAGTCACCGCGCAGGCCCATTTGCACACTGGACGCATTGGTCCAGGTTTCATTGTTTTCCGACAACTGGCGCGGCAAACCGTCTCTTACACTCTGGTAGCTGGCCACATTGGGGCCACCGTTGGCTGCGGAAACCGGTGAATTGGGAATATCCGCCTCGGTGGGACGGGTCAGGCCAACTTCCGGGGCGAAGAAACCCAGCTCCAGAGTCTGACCAATGGAATTAAAGCCAAAGGCGGGGTTGCGCAGATAAGCACCTGGCTGCGCCAAAAATACTGTCGGACCACGGGAGCTGTTATAGCCGTCATCAGCCCGCAAGGTGGTGGCATCGGAATAATGCGAGAAGGAGTAAAACTCTGCCTGGTCGCTGAAACTGTGACCAAAGGAAGCGGCAAAGCTGGTGCGCTCGGTCTTGTTGGCGATGAAGTTATAGGCCGAGGTATCTTCACGGCAGGTTCCACTTCTCTCGCCCCGGGTTTCCCGCTTTTGGCCTATCACCAGAGGGCTGCCATCGTTGGACGTCACGGTATAGCAACCCGGATCGGTGTAGACAGGCTCATCATCGCCGCCATTGGCGACGTTGTAAGCCCGCACTTCTTCATTCACCCAGCCAGGAGAAATATTGCCGCCAAAGGCCGGCGATTCAATCAGGGTACCCGCTGAACCTACAGTACCAAGAAATTCTGAATTCTCGTTGTAAAAGTTACCGGCACTGACAGGAACAGGGTCACGTTCGAAACGCTCGGCCGAAAGCACCAGATTGGTTCGTCCGTCGTCGCTCTCCCAACCCCAGATACCGCTGGCCGTCATATCGTATTTGCTGCTGGCTCCGTCGATGCCCTGTACATCACCGTAGAGTTCCAGACCTACGAATTCGGTGCGCATCAACACGTTGACCACACCGGCGACAGCGTCAGCCCCGTAAAGTGCAGAACCACCATCGGTCAGTACTTCCACACGTTCGGTCATCACCAGTGGGATGGTGTTGATATCCACAAATTCACCACCACTGCGGGTGGTACCCCCGGCCGGTGCCATGCGCTTGCCATTAATCAGAGTCAGGGTGGAGTTTTCGCCAAGGTTACGCAGGTTAACCATGGCAGTGCCTTCGAGCTGGCTGTACTCGCCCGTGGTAGCCCCCCCTTCTGAGCCGGGGTTGGACAGCGAGCCGGAGTTGATTTCCAGATTCTTGATGACGTCCCAGATCTGGGCGGCACCCTGGGCCTCAATACTGTCGCGGTCAATCACCTGGACAGGAGACGGTGCATCCAGTGGTGTGCCACGGATATAGGAACCGGTAACCACCACCTCTTCAATGTCTTCGGGATCTTGTTGCGCCTGGGTTTGGAAAGAGATACCAGCCAGAACTGCGAGAGTGATCGCGCGACGGGTACCCGGGAACTTCTTATTCATCTTGTTCTCCCCTTGGTTTTTATTATTTGTCCTGGCTTCTTGTTTTAGTTATTTCCGCAGATTCACAGCGAAGTAACCCGGCGAAACCAGGACTGCATAAGCATCTGTCGAGCCGAGTATATGACTATTTAGAGCCCTAAACCAAGTAAAAATCGAGCAAGCACTCGCTTCACTTTTACAACTTGCTACAGCCCATATTCTGCGGGCTGTAGAGGATGCCCATCAATAACGTGGGCGCCAAAAATGAACAATGTTCACTTGAGTTGTAAAGCCCACTAAACGTTTACCCCCCAAAGGGTGAATGGCAGCCGTGCCCGGGCTTCACAATTTCCACCAATCCGTTACCATGCCCCGCCCCAATGCTGGAAAAACTGATCAATGCCCGAGATTACCGTTTATACCCGCCGCTTCTGTGCCTATTGCACCGCCGCCAAGAGCCTGCTGCAGAGCAATGGCTATGAGTTCGCCGAAGTTAACCTGGACCAGGATCCGGAGTTGGCCCTCGAAATCCTTGAAAAATCCGGACAGCGCACCGTACCGCAGATTTTCGTTGGCGAAACCTCGGTGGGGGGCTTTCAGGAGCTTCATGCCGCCATCAACAGTGGCGAATTTGCCGAACTGATGGAGCCCGGCTAGCTCGGCAACAAGCTGGCATTGTTGCCTATCCCACCTGATTCAAGTAATTGCGCAGACCTGTCGTAGTTCCGCTGAGGCCAATTAATTCCGGCCCGGATTCGCTATGGACAGTGACTGCCAATGGCACTAGTCATCAATACCAACATCGCGTCCCTGAACGCGCGTCGCAACCTGGATAGCAACCAGTCACAACTGGCTGTGTCCTTGCAGCGCCTGTCATCCGGGCTGCGGGTCAACAGTGCCCGGGATGATGCCGCCGGACTGGCCATTTCCGAGCGCATGACCGCCCAGATTCGTGGCATGTCCCAGTCCCGTCGCAACATCAACGATGCCATCTCCATGGTGCAGACCAGTGAAGCAGCCTTGGGTGAGATGACCTCTTTGTTTCAACGGGGCCGGGAACTGGCTGTTCAGGCCGCCAACGCCACCAATTCTGCCAGTGACAAAACCGCCCTGCAGGCAGAGATGAGCCAGCTGATTGCCGAAGTGGACCGAATCTCGTCCAGCGCAGAATTCAATTCGGTAAAGTTGTTTGATGGTGGCAGCCGGGCCGCCAGCTACGATACCAGCAGCGGCGATCTCAGCGCCGAGCAACAGGAAATTGTCGATTATCTGCAGAATACCTGGCTCGCCCAGGGCGAGGACATGATCGAGCAATATTTCGGTATCAGCGGGGATGGCTCAGATCTGGACATTACTTTCGTTGACGGCGAAAGTTACCTGGCGGCGGTGAGCTTCACCGGCTATGAGGTGGCTACCGGTAAAGCGGTTGAGTTAAGCCTGAACATAGACCTGGAAGATTTTCTCCCCACCGACGGAGTCAACGGGGGCCCCAGTTCCGTTGCCAATGACCGTATTATTGCCCATGAACTTACCCACGCCGTCATGGCCCGTGCCATCAATATGCGCGACATGCCGCTGTGGTTTGTGGAAGGTACGGCTGAGTTTATCCATGGTGCCGACGCCAGACTGAACAGTGACCTTGCCGCAATGGCTGGCAGCAGCGACGCCGAGAAAGTAGAGAACCTGATGAATGGCTTTCTGGGCAATGACGGCAGCGTTGAATTGTACTCTGCCGGCTATGCGGCCGTGCGCTATATGCACAGTTCCGTGATTGCTGCTGGAGGCACCGGAATTCGCGAAGTATTTGACTATCTGGAAGCCAACTCCGGCTCCAATCTGGATGATGCGATTCAGGCCATGAAAGCCGCCCATGCCGGCCTCGCCTATGCAGACCTGAGTGAGTTCGAAGGTATTTTTGACAGTGGTGAGGACGGCAACAATTATATAGCCAACCTCATGAGCAGCGGCTCGCTGAGTAATGCTGACACTGGTGCAGTGGGTGGCAATGATGCCGATGGTGGCGCACGGGATACCAGTGCCAACGGCGTGGTACCAGACACTTCCGCCAGCGGCGATCCACTGTCTTCTTTCAATGAGTCACTGCCCAGCGGTCTGGCGTCCCTCAACCTGGATGTAACAGAAACCCTTTCATTTCAGGTTGGCGCCAATGGCGGTGAAACCATTGATGTTGACCGGGTAGCCATCAATGCCGGGAATCTGGGTGTGGCATCGGTAGATCTCACCAGCAGCGCCGATACCGCCATTCAGAAATTCGACCTGGCACTCAACGCTGTTAATAATGAGCGCGCCAGACTGGGAGCAGTACAGAATCGACTGGAATCCGCAGCCCAGGCCGTGGACATCGCCCGCGAAACCACCAGTGCCAGCCGATCCAGAATTCTGGACGCAGACTATGCAACAGAAACCGCTTCCATGGTGAGGGCACAAATTCTGCAGCAAGCAGCCACCGGCATCATTGCCCAGGCCAATGCCTTGCCCCAAAACGTCCTCAGCCTCCTGCAATAAACCTGTTAGCCCGGCCATAAAAAAGCCGGAACGGCATAAGCAGTTCCGGCTTTCTGATTCAGTCAGTGACAGATCAGTCGCTGCCCTGCCCCAACTCTTCTACCACTTCCTGGCGACGGGCGCCGGCGAGAATGCCTGGCAGGGCATAATTGCCTTCATGGCAGGCGTATTCATACATGGGTTCTTCCTGCGGATAGTAGCTCAACTCTGCAGTCCAGGCCTGGCTATAGATATTGGGATCTTCCACCGTGAACTGATAGAGGATTTCATCCTCGGCAGTGCGACTGAAGCGTTCAATAATGCGACCTTCACCGGTAATGGGAATTGAACTTTCCGCCAGCTGCTGTGGATTGATATTGACGGTTTCCACCACCAGGGTGTCGTCTTCATACCAGCCTACCGAATCACCCAGCCATTGCTGCAGCACCGCCGGGCGGCGGTTGGCCCTGGCTTCTTCGGCAGAATCGAAGGTGGGAATAATGCGGGCATCATGCACCATCTCGACGGCGATCATCACATAATCATCAGTCTGTACGAACTCATAGGTGCTGTTGTACAGGGTACCCATCATGCCTGGCCCGGCCGTATTGCCAAATCCCAGCAGACAGCGTTCAGCCAGGGGAATGGCCTCGGGACCACTGGCATCACCGACACCGGTGACATAGCGGCTGCCAAAGCGTTTGGGCTCAAAATCCAGACTTGGATTCTCAAGCCGCGGCACCTGGCCATTTTCCGGAATAACGATATAGGAGGAACGATATTCTCCACCCACCTGGGCCAGGGTATTACCCGGATCAATCCAGAACTCGTTATATCCCCGCAAACCAAAATCGAAGCTGCCTTCCGGTGGAGCGCCGGTTTCAGGATCGATGGCTCCATCAACTTCGCCCAGAGGCAAACCAGCCACGGAGGTGCCAGCTATGATTTCTGCGGCCTCTTCAGCGCTCACAACCAGTTTGTCCACACCATCAGGGCGGGTCAGTCCGGTCAGGGATTTGTTGGACCAGGTGCCGGTCAATTCCGGGCGCCCGGCATCCTGGGCCAGGGCGGTTGGCACTGCCAGGGCGGCCGAAATGGCTGCCAGCAGTGTTAGAGAATTTTTCGCAATCATGGTTACCCCCTGAAAATTGTAAGGTTTGCGGTCGGTTGGTGTAGGGCCCTGATACCGGGGCGGCGACCACAAGTTGACTAGCCATGATAGAAAGAAAGCCGCCCGCAGTAAATGCTCCTGCGACTAACAGCAAAAGATCGGGATTTGTGGTCCGTGGAACATGGCAGGGGCGTGAATCCCGGACTATTTGTGGCAAAAACAGCGGCAGTGGTGATCAGGCCCTGCCAGAGGGCTTCACGGCTAATCGTCCAGGTCTGCCATAACCCGTGACTTGCAACTGGCGCAAATGCCGTGGCTCAGTTCCGGCAGGAGCGAACGATTGAAAAGCTCCAGGCGATTGACCGCTGCTTCCACTTCGAGCCAGTCCCCGCCCACATCGACTTTTTTACACCAGCTGCACTGCAGCAATACTTCATCAGAGCGCGGTGAATCGGGTTCCAGCAAGGCAACGCTTTCTCGCGGCTCGATGCGTTTCATGCTACTGCAAAATTGCAACAAACCGTTTTCCCCGGGACTGATTCGCAGCTCCATATAGCGACGCTCGGTGGGGCTGTCACAACGGAATGGTACCTTGACGGGTCTGCCCTCACTGCGGACCCGCTCAATCAGCTGCCGATAGAGCTCCTCGGTATTACTGTCGCAGAGGAATGCGAACAGGGACTTGCCTATCAATGAATGCTGCGCCAGTTCCGGCGCCTCGTTTTCCAGGGCAAAAGTTTTGAAGTTACTGTCTACCGAGACAATCAGGCAATCGCGGTCGACAAGGTAGCTGAAGGTTTGATTGTAGCTGTTCACGCGATGCCCGGGAGCTTTGTCATAAAAGTACCGGCACTCTCGGCGATCAGACCAGGCTTGTCAATAACAGACCCATTGCCTGAACTGATTTCGGCTTTCTGGTGCAGTGGAACAGTGAACCGGCAAACAGGCCGCCATACTCAATTGGCTGCGCAGCCACGGGAAAAAAGAAAGCCGGAATGTCATGCCCTTCAAGGACTGACATTCCGGCTAAGGAGAGTTCAACTAAATGTGCATCGGTCCTGACCTGCCAACCAGCAAGACAGGACCAGGGAAAAGATTAGATGCCGGCGATCTCTGCTGGCATAGCCATGCTGGCGCTAATCAGGTTGTAGTTCAGTGAGGCATTGCGATCGCTGGAATTGAATTCCAGGGCTTTTTCCAGATCGCTGCTGGCGCCCAGCATGTCACCACTCATAGCCCGGGCGACAGCCAGATTGGAGTAGATGGAAGCCTTGGCTGATTTTTCAGCGCTCATACCCAGGGCGATGTCCTTTTCAACCTTCTCCAGCGCCAGGCTGCAGGACTCGATAGCCAGGCTCAATTCCTTGGCAAGAATCTGGGCAACACAGAGATTGTTGGCGGCGATGAAATCCATTTTCGCCAACTCCTTGCTGCCCAGTGCTTTCTTGGCAGACTCGGCATCATTGGAAAGCAGAGACCGGTACGCTGTCGATTCGCCAAAAGCGGTCACGTGATAATCTGCAGAAGCAGTTGTTGCGGCCAGCAAAGACCCCAGTGTAACTGCTGCCATGGCCAAGCCTGATTTCTTGAAAAGTTTCATGATCAATTCCTTAAATAAATAACCAATAGTGTGTGTACTGTGCTGTTTAAGTGAGGCGATGCTTCCGGACACCGGTCTCAACTCGTACTGCAAATGTTAGTAATCAACGCTCAGGCTGACAAAGTATGATTCATCATGCGACAGATGAATTTAGTTCACTCATGTCAGGAGCGTACTGTTGCAGGTTACTGCTGATCCATTTCCGGAATATTTCCGCATCGTGAATATTTTTTGACTCTTTCGACAATGCCATCCAGTAATAATCATCGGTAACCAGATCGGCGTCGTGCAGAGGCACCAGAGCGCCGGAATCAAACCAGGATTTGCTCACCGGCATGGGCACCAGGGCTATTCCCGCACTTCTCTCGGCAGCGCGAGCCAGTGCGAACATGCTGTCCACAAAAATGATCTGCTTGGGCTTCATATTGCCGATGCCGGCATGACGCGCCCAGTTACTCCATGCGTGGGGTCTGGCTTTATGCAATAAAATAGTAGAGACATTGATTGCATCCAGACTGCTGTAGCCCTTGCGCATCCATTCACTGTAGAGGGCACGGCTGCAGGCCGGGATGTAACGAATCGGAAACAACTTTTCCACACGTGCTGCCTGGGGCTTGTTGCGGGTCAGCAAAATATTGATATCCGCCGCTTCATTGCAATCATCGCCAATATCCATTGATTCAATTTTCAAATCGATATCCGGATAACGGTCCGAGAAATCACTGATGATGGGCATCAACAATTCGCTGGCGAAAAATTCCGGCATCTGAACCAGCAAGGGAACTCGCTCGGCATTCTTCTTGACCCGGTTTGCCGCTTCTTCGATGGACAGCAGCAACGGATTTACTTCTTCAAAAAATTGCGCCCCTACATCTGTCAGGGAAATAGCGCGGGTATGACGGGCAAAGAGTTTGACTCCAAGCTCCTGCTCCAGATCGCTGATCTGGTGACTGACCGCACTGGCGGTGAGGCACAATTTATCGGCGGCTTTTTTGAAACTGAGGGTCTGGGCTGCCAGACAAAATGTCCGCAAACCTCGAAGTTGCTTGGGCATGGTAATTCTCAAACTGCTTAGGGATTGGTGATTCACTTCAGGGATAAGCCGGCACCCCTGTGTGGATGACAAGCCAGCGCTCAACTGCGGCGCAATTGTTCCCTGCTCAACGCATAGCTTTAGCAACTGTCGTGCCAGTCTGGATGCGGCGGCAGGCCCCGTATCCCGGGCAGTGCCCGGTTTTTTTTGCACAATTACGGTTCGCCGGACAATCCAGTGCGCTGCTTCAGGTCATGGACGTTATTGCCAGCTCAACTTCCGGACAGCGTGGACAAGCCAGGCGCATTACAGCAAGGGAAAGGACTTCAGAGGAATTTCGGGAAAGGCAGAAGCTGCCCGTGGTCAGCACCACAGACAGCCATCAGATTGGATCCGGTCAGTGATTAATCGCTGATGGTGACACGCTCGGTGCCACGCATCTTGATCAGCATCAGTTCGATCTTGTCGATATCAAAAGGCTTGGAAATATGTCCCACCATGGACAAATGCAGTCCCTGCCCCTGAATCTGGGTCAACTCACGCTTGCGTCGCGATTTACCGCTGATGATGACAATACGGGCCTTGCAATTTTGCTCCGAAAGGTAGCGCAATACATCAAGGCCTTCATCGCCGTAGCCTGATCCGTCTTCGATCAAACCGAGATCAAGGAATATAACCGTCGGGTTGAATTCCTGATAGATTTTCTGCACCTGATTCGGCTTGTGGGCACTCTGTACAGAATAGCCCGCATCGAGGCCGACTTCTTCCAGGATGTCGGCGATATCTTCATTGTCATCAATGACCAGAAGTCGATCGTCGTTCAGTACTCCTGAATCGAAGTCGATCATTGTGATGTTGTCCATTGCATAAGTCATGACTCGATTACGACATGATCACCCTGTTTACTCCAGTGGCAGAAGGCAAATTTGTGAGCCGCCGCAAAAAAATAGGCCTAAAGCCCCTGATTTCCCGCCGAAACCGGGGGTAATTTAACCCTTCCAATCTGCGCGAATCGTCAAAACACTGCGCTATTATGCACCTGCGGGTAACCACTGGACGGGAATGATAATGCTTTATGCGCTGGAGACAATGCCGGAATACCTGGATCTGCAAACCGAGATGGTGCGCATGCAGAAATCCATTCATGAGGAAGGGCGGCGCCTGCTGATCATCTTTGAAGGTCGGGATGCCGCCGGCAAGGGTAGCACCATCATGCGCTTTGTGCGCTTCCTGAATCCCCGCCACTATCGCATCGTGGCGCTGTCCAAACCATCGGAACTGGAGCAGGGGCAATGGTATTTCCAACGTTATATCAAGGAATTGCCCAACCCCGGCGAAATCGTGTTCTTTGACCGCAGCTGGTACAACCGGGCCGTGGTGGAGCCAGTACTGGGCTTTTGCAGCAACCGCCAGCACAAGAACTTCCTGGAGCAGGTGGTGCTACTGGAACGGATGCTGAAAACGGATGGCCTGCAGATGATCAAGTTCTGGTTCTCCATTGATGAGGAAGAACAGGCCAAGCGCATCGAAGAGCGGCGTATCAATCCCCTCAAGCAGTGGAAACTGAGTACAGTAGACGCCCTCGCCCAGCAAAAATGGCATGAATACACCCGTTACAAGGAAGAGATGTTTGCCAAGACTTCCACCACGGCAAGCCCCTGGCATGTCGTCCAGGGCAAGGATCGCGAGAAGGCCTGTCTGGAGTCCATGCGCTTCGTGCTCAACAAGACCAAATACCGGCTCAAGGGCGAAACCGGAAGCTGCCTGGAGCCTGACCCGGACATCATTCAACGCCTGCCGACATTCAAACTCGCCCATGTGCAATTTGACGAGCCACAGGAATAAGCCTTCCGCGCCCAGGCCATCGCAACAACAGTCCCAAGCTACCTCCGAAGGCATTGATTTTGCTATTGATTTCAAGAGCCCGGGCAGAGGTCGACATTGGCTTTGCATTGTGTAAATGTAAGGATTCACGTGGCCTCAGGGGATTTCCGGAGGCAGTTTTGGTCAATCAGTCGATGAGAGCACTCTATGTCCAGCAGCCAGTACAACAGTGATTTCAAACGATCCCTGCAAATCAATGACAAGACGTTTCATTATTACTCGCTGGAGGCACTGGCTGACGCCGGTCACGAGCAGGTTCGCCAACTTCCCATGTCGATCAAGGTGCTGCTGGAGAACCAGCTACGCAACTGCGACGGCAATGTCGTCAACAAAGATCATGTGCAATCTCTGGTGAACTGGCAGGAATTTCAGCACAAAAATGCCGAGATCATGTTTATGCCGGTGCGGGTGTTGATGCAGGACTTCACCGGGGTGCCAGCGGTGGTGGATCTGGCAGCGATGCGCGATGCAGTGGCCGATCGCGGCAAGAATGCCGAACTGATAAACCCCATAAACCAGGTAGACCTGGTGATCGATCACTCGGTGACAGTGGACAAATTCGCCAATGCCGCTGCCTACACCGACAATGTAAAAATTGAAATGGAGCGCAATCGCGAGCGCTATCAGTTTCTGCGCTGGGGACAAACCGCCTTTCAGAATTTTAATGTGGTACCGCCCGGGACCGGCATTTGTCACCAGGTCAATCTCGAATACCTCGGCCGGTCTGTCTGGCACAGTGAAGTGAATGGCGAGCTGCTGGCCTATCCCGACACGCTGGTGGGCACCGACAGCCATACCACCATGATCAATGCCCTGGCAATTCTTGGCTGGGGCGTGGGTGGCATCGAAGCCGAAGCCGCCATGCTGGGCCAGCCTATCTCCATCAATATTCCTGAAGTGGTGGGATTCAAACTCACCGGCAAACTGGCGGAAGGCATTACCGCCACGGATCTGGTGCTCACCTGTGCAGAAATGCTGCGCCAGCATGGAGTGGTGGGCAAGTTCGTGGAGTTCTATGGCGAGGGCCTGCAAGCACTGACTGTGGCAGACCGGGCCACCCTGGCCAATATGAGTCCGGAATATGGCGCCACCTGTTGCTATTTCGCTGTCGATGACAAGACCCTGGATTATTTGCGCCTGTCGGGCAGGGATGACGAAACCGTGGCCCTGGTTGAACAATACAGCAAGGCCCAGGGCTTGTGGCGAAGAGAGGACGAGGCCGTGCAATACAGCAGTTCCCTGGCATTGGAGCTGGATTCCGTGGTGCCCTCCCTGGCGGGCCCCAAACGCCCCCAGGACCGGGTGGCAGTCAACAAGATGCAGGATGCAATTGCCGACATACTTGCTGACAAGGAAGCGACAGAGGCTGCAGTACCGGGCAAGGACTACACGCTCAATGACGGCGATGTGGTGATCGCCGCGATCACGTCCTGCACCAATACTTCCAATCCGGCAGTCATGATGGCCGCTGGTCTGGTTGCCAAAAAAGCCGCGCAACTCGGGATGCAACGACCTGATTGGGTCAAGACTTCACTGGCCCCTGGCTCCAAGGTGGTCTCTGACTATCTGGCCAGTGCCGGCCTGCAACAATATCTCGATCAGTTGGGCTTCAACCTGGTGGGCTACGGTTGTACTACCTGCATTGGCAACTCGGGCCCCCTGCCTCCGGAGATTGAGTCAGCCGTCGATGCCGGCGACCTGACAGTTTGCTCAGTGCTTTCCGGCAACCGCAATTTCGAAGGCCGTATCCATGCCAAGGTCAAAGCCAACTGGCTGGCTTCGCCACCGCTGGTGGTGGCCTATGCCCTGGCCGGCACGGTAAATATCGACCTGAGTAAGGACGTCATCGGCAAGGGCAAGAATGGCGAAGATGTTTTCCTGAAAGACATCTGGCCCAGCAACGATGAAATTGCCGAAGCCGTGCATCTGGTTGAGCGGGATATGTTCGTGAAAAACTATGCCGAAGTTTTCGAAGGCGATGCCCAATGGAAGAGTCTGCCATCCGGTTCCGGCAGCACCTATGACTGGGATGATGAATCGACCTATATCCGCAAGCCCTCTTTTGTGGATCTGGAAAGGCCCAGTGGCGATATTGAGAATGCCAATATACTGCTATTACTGGGCGACTCGGTTACCACCGATCATATTTCTCCAGCTGGCAGCATAGCCGAGAACAGTCCGGCAGGCAGCTATCTGAAAGAACACGGCATCGAAAAAGCCAATTTCAATTCCTATGGCTCCCGCCGCGGTAATCATGAAGTAATGATGCGTGGCACCTTTGCCAATGTGCGCATTCGCAATGAAATGCTGGGTGGCATCGAGGGTGGTTATACCCGCCTTGCCGGCCAGACCGAAGCCCTGTCAGTGTTTGATGCCGCCATGCATTACCAGCAACAAGCTACGCCACTGGTGGTCATCGCCGGCAAGGAATACGGTACCGGATCGAGCCGGGACTGGGCGGCCAAAGGCTCAAGATTACTGGGCATACGTGCCGTTATTGCGGAGAGTTTTGAGCGCATACACCGCTCCAATCTGGCTGGCATGGGTGTCATGCCCCTGCAATTTCCGAAGGGCACCACACGCCACAGCCTGAAGCTGACTGGTGATGAACAGATCAATCTGCGTGGCCTCGATAAAGTCAGTGCCGGCATGGAAGTGGTTATGGAAATTCTCTATCCCGATGGCAAAACCGCAAGCTGCACCCTCACCAGTCGCCTCGACACGGCGCTGGAGGTAGCCTATTTCCTTAGCGGCGGCATCATGCCTTTCGTCGTGGATAAACTGACCCGGGATGAACAAGGCTGAAGCTGAGTAACCATGCCTGATAATACACGCAAGGAAAAAGACAGCCTGGGAGAGGTGGAGATCGCTGGCGACAAGCTCTGGGGCGCACAAAGCCAACGTTCTCTGAAAAACTTTGCCATCGGCAGTGACCGTTTCCCTGCGGTATTTATCCACGACTTCGCGTTGCTTAAAAAGGCTGCAGCCCAAGCGAACGAAGCCCTGGGTGACCTGGCTGCTGAACAGTCCGGTCTTATCCAGCAGGCCTGTGACAGCATTATGGCCGGCAATCACGATGAGCAGTTCCCCCTGTCAGTCTGGCAGACCGGCAGTGGCACCCAGACCAATATGAACCTCAATGAAGTGATTGCCAATCTCGGTAATCAGGCTGCGGGTGCGGCGCTGGGCAGCAATGCCCCCCTGCACCCCAATGACCACGTCAATCGTTCCCAGTCTTCCAATGACAGCTTTCCCACTGTCATGCACATCACCGCCATGCGCCTCAGCCGCGAGGCCCTGTTGCCGGCACTGGCAGAACTGATCACTGGCCTGACTGCAAAGGAAGTGGAATTCAAGGACCAGATCACCAGTGGTCGTACCCATATGATGGACGCTACACCAGTGACACTGGGCCAGGAGTTTGGTGCTTTTCGGGCGCAGCTAGAATTCAGCCACCAGCAGATTGAGCAGGCTCTCACCGGAGTCTGTGAACTGGCCATCGGTGGCACAGCCGTTGGCACCGGACTGAACAGTCGCAAGCAATGGGCGGCGACGGTAGTGGACAAGATCAATCAACTGTCGGGCATGAGCTTTGTCCCGGCCAGCAACAAGTTTGCCCAGCTCTCGGCCCATGACGCCCTTCTCAACCTGCACGGTCAGTTAAACCTGCTGGCCACAGCCCTGATGAAAATCGGCAATGATATCCGCCTGATGAATTCAGGTCCTCGCTGTGGTCTGGGTGAAATCTCTTTGCCCGCCAATGAACCCGGCAGTTCCATCATGCCCGGCAAGGTCAATCCTACCCAGGTGGAAGCGCTGACCATGGTTTGCGCCCGGGTGATGGGCAATAACAGCAGCGTCAGCATGGCTGCCAGCCAGGGGCAGTTCCAGTTGAATGTTTTCAAACCGCTGATTATCCACTGCCTGATGGAGTCCCTGAACCTGCTGGCAGACAGCATGCGCAGTTTTAACAATAACTGCCTGAGCGGTCTGACGGTCAATGAAGAGCGGCTCAAGCACTACACCGAACAATCCCTGATGCTGGTAACCGCCCTCAGCCCACATATTGGCTACGACAACGCCGCCCGGGCCGCCAAGCATGCCCACGAGAAGGGCCTGTCGCTGCGGGAAGCTGTGCTTGAGCTGGAGCTGCTGGACGAAGCAGACTATGATCGCCTCGTCAGGCCGGAGGACATGCTGGGTCCGGAATAAACACAGCTTGCTGGACAAAAGCTGCATTGCCAATGGACCGATAAACCATGGAAATTTTCTCTTCCTACGAAACCTGGGTGGCCCTCTCTACCCTGATTGCCCTGGAAATTGTATTGGGCATCGACAATATCGTCTTTATCACCATTCTGGTCGGCGGACTTCCCGAGCATCAACGTCAATCTGCCCGTAATATCGGTCTGGCGCTGGCTCTGCTCATGCGGCTGTTATTATTGTTCAGCATCGCCTGGATAATGGGTCTGGTGAATCCCTGGTTTTCTGTTTTTGATCTGGAGATCTCCGGGCGCGACCTCATTCTGCTGGCGGGCGGCCTGTTTTTGCTGGCCAAGGCCACAACCGAAATTCACGAAAGCCTGAGTCTGGGCACTGCCCATGAAGTCAGACACAGTAAATCATTTGCCGCGGTGATCGGGCAGATAGCTGTTGTTGACATGGTGTTCTCCCTGGATTCAGTGATCACTGCAGTCGGCCTGGTGGAACATATCTCCATTATGGTAATAGCAATCGTCGTCTCCATGGTGGTCATGCTGCTTTCGGCGCGGGCCATTGGTGAGTTTGTTGATCGACACCCAACTTTCAAGATGCTGGCTCTGTCGTTCCTGATTCTTATCGGTGTTACCTTAATCGCCGAGGGTCTCGATGTGCATGTGCCGAGAGCCTACATCTATTTCGCTATGGCATTTTCCATACTGGTGGAATTTCTGAATCTGCTCGCCAGTCGCCGCAGGGCATCGAGTTCTATCGAGCTACAAAAACGACTTGTAGACCCTGACAAGAATCCCGACAGCACTACCGGACAAAAACCATGAAGAGTCTGCTGGCAACACTGTTCAAACCCCGCGGTTGGGTTAATAAAATCCTGATCTTCCTGACCCTGATTACCATCCTGGTCTTCAATGCCAGCGGAGAGTTGCAGTCAGTACGGGACTTTCTGGATTCCGAGAGTCTCTCCTTCAGCCTTGGTGAGCAGCGCATTACTGCCTATCACATCATCAATGGCCTGCTGACCTTTGCCATCCTGATCTGGCTGAGCGCCATGATCACCGAATTTGCCGAGAAGCAGATCACCCGCCTGCCGAGGGTAAAAACGGCCAACAAGGAACTGTTCATCAAGATCGCCCAGATTACGATCTATGTGCTGGCGGCGCTGCTGGGACTTGACCTCATTGGCCTGGATCTGACCACCCTGACGGTGTTCAGCGGCGCCGTGGGTATCGGTCTGGGTTTTGGTCTGCAGAAAATCGCCGCCAATTTTATCAGCGGCCTGATTCTGTTGATGGAGAAATCCATCGAGGTGGATGACCTGGTGGAATTGAGTGACGGCACATCCGGCTTTATTCGCAAGACCGGCGCTCGCTATACCGTGATTGAAACTTTCGACAACAAGGAAATCCTGATTCCCAATGAGGATTTTATTACCAACCGTGTAACCAACTGGACCTTCTCCAATAACCGGGCCCGGGTGGAGATTACCCTCGGTGTTTCCTATGGCTCCGATCTGAAACTCGTTCAGCAAATCCTGCTGGCTGCAGCAAGGGCGCACCCGCGTTGTGTCGAAGAACCGGAGCCCAAGGTCTATTTGCGCAATTTCGGTGACAGCTCGGTGGATTTCATCCTGCACTTCTGGGTTGATGATGTACAGAACGGCCGCTGGACACCTCAAAGTGAAGTGATGATGACAATCTGGGATCAGTTCGCTGCCCAGGGTATCAGTATTCCCTTCCCGCAGCGGGACTTGCATATCAAATCAGGGCTGACAGCCAATGACCTGCCGACAGTTCAACAGCAGGCCGACCACAAGGGTAAGGAATCATGACTGACTGTATTCTCCATGCACTGCAATTCGACGGTCAGGGTGGCGCCAGATCCATCAGCCCTGATGAGATTCCGGCGGCCCTGGACTCAGAAGCAGTGAGTTGGGTTCATCTCGATGCCAACTTCGCCAGTTGCCGTGACTGGTTGCTGAATAAGCTGAAGCTGCCCGATGAGCTGATTATCGATGCCCTGCTGGCAGAAGAAACCCGCCCTCGCCTGCTCAGCTATGAAGAAGGAGCCATGGTGATCCTGCGAGGCGTCAATCTCAATGACGACGCCCATCCGGAAGACATGGTATCGGTACGCATGTGGATCTACGGCAGCAATATTATCAGTGTGCGCCTGCGTCGCCTGAAAGCGGTTATCGATATCAGAGAGCGCCTGGAGAATGGCCGCGGCCCCAAAAATACCGGAGATTTTCTCACTACCCTGATCATGCGACTGTTCGAGCGCATGGAGCCGGTGCTGCGTAATCTCGATGACCAACTGGATATTCTTGAAGAGCAGGTCATGGAGAATCCCAATGCAGAAGATCGCCAGGGCATCACCACCCTGCGCAAACAGGCGATTCTGTTCAAGCGCTATATTGCACCCCAACGGGATGTGATCGCCAGCCTGCGCAACGCAGAGTTCAGCTGGCTGGAAGTGGGTCACAAACGCAAACTGATGGAATCCCTGGACCGGGTAACTCGCTATATTGAAGACCTGGATGCCACCCGCGAGCGCGGCCAGATTATCAAGGATGAACTGGGCAATGCCCTGTCGGACCGCATGAACCGCAATCTCTATATGCTGTCAGTAGTGGCGGCAATATTCCTGCCCCTGGGTTTTCTTACCGGCCTGCTGGGCATCAATGTGGCCGGCATTCCCGGCAGCGATGTGGCGAACGCCTTTTTTATTTTCTGCGCGATCCTGATTGGCGTGGTTGTTGGCCAGGTCTATCTGTTCAAGCGCCTGAAATGGTTCTAGCGCTCGACGCGATAAGTAAAATCGATACTCTGGTATTCCCCGGACTCAGCCTGCAGTGTCAGCCGGTCATTGATCAGGTAGTCCACCGCCACCTTCGAGGTATTGTCGAACAAGCCTACCCCGTAACGAATGAAGACATCGGGAGTGAGATATTTGCCGACCGTAAGGGTGCTGCTGTCAATGCTGCCGGTATTGCTGATAGCAACCGTATCAAGACCAAAGCGGTCAGCGATGTCATTGGTGAGTGACTGACTCTGCCTGATACCAAGGCTGGCGATGGCACCCACCATGGCGTCACCGTCAGAAGATTGCAGCTGGGAGAACGGCCTGCCGGTCACCAGCACCGCCAGGATATCGTTTTCCGGCAGACTGGGTGTTGAAAACAGTTCACTCTGTATGTTTTTCAGGGTGCCATTCATCAGTACTCCCACAGTGAGGTCCTGCACCTGCCTGACGGCCCGAATATCCAGCGCCGGATTGCTGTAGTTGCCCAAAAACAGCAGCTTGCCGTCGCTCAGACTCAAGGTCTGACCATAGATTCCAAAGCTGCCTTCGGTGATTTCCAGTTCCCCATAGGTCAGGTTGTTGCCGCTGGCAGCCTGCTGAATTTCAAGGGTTCCGGCCAGGCTGGCGTCAAGCCCAAAGCCACGCAGATTTACCTGCTCGCCAAGCACCAGGTCCAGGTTCATGGCAAGAGGCAAATCGAAAATCGCCGTCTGTCCACTGCTGAAAGACATGGCCAGTTCGGGCCGGTCCTCCGGATAGTCCACAATTACCACATCACGGCTGATATCCACTGCCGAGGCCGGCAGCTCTCGCAAGGTCAGGTCAAGCAGAGGCACATCCAGTGAACCGTTCAGGGCAATACGCTGGCTGTTGGCATCGAGGCTGACCCGGGGTGAAACATCCAGCAACAGATCGGGCAGCCTGGCCAATTGAAATTGCTCACCCTCCAGTTCGGCTTGCACTGCCCAGTCGCTGCTATTGATGCCAGTGGCCTGGCCATTGAATGCAAGAAAGCCAGCACTGGAGGCAATACTTCCTTCCAGATTTGCCTGCCTGGCATTTTCACTCAATAAACGAAATTCAAAATCACTGTAGTCCACCCCCAGGCGCTCGACATGGAACGCTCCTTCGTTTACTCGTAGCTCTCCGGTCACACGTGGCGCGTCAAGACTGCCGCCTATCTGCAGAGTACTGTCCAGCACCCCACTGACATTGCTTAACTCCGGGATGAAGGCAGCCACCCAGCCCAGATCATCAAAACTTGCCTCGGCATTGCCGCTGAGCTGCTGAGCTGCATCGATAAGCAGGCTTGCCTGCAGATTACCCGCCAGCTCCAGGTCAGAGCCCTGAATATGATCGGTATTCAATGCTGCGCGGCTATTGAATTGCCAGCGGTCATTCTGAAAGTTTCCCTGCAGGGACAATCGCTGCCAACGGTAATCCTGGGAGATCACTTCTTCGGCGGTCGTAGTAGCACCGAATTCATCCAACTGATTACTCAACAGGGTCAGCACTGCACTCTCGGTCGCCGCCGTAAAATCAAAGCGCGGGCCCTGATCACCACCAAACTCGACAAACAGGCTGCTATTGGCCTCACCGGCCAGGCTGACACCTTCCGGCAAGCGGGGTATCTGCGCCAGTGACAGCAGCGGTTCTGCGTCAGCTGCAAGGGCATTGAATTCCTGCAGCGGGAAGTTGCTCAATGAACCCTCGGCAATATATCTGCCCGTCTGGGTTGAAGGCTGGGTTGATGGCTGGGTTGATGGCTGAGCTACAGGCTGCAGTTCCATGCACAATTGCAGTTGCTGATAAGACCAGCAACTGGCCGGAACCGTGAATTGCTGATTGCGGTAGCTCAAATCGCTGGCGTCCAGCATCTGCCAGTTACCGGCAGCACTATTCAGGTTCGCTGTCAGCAAGCGCCCCTGCCAATCCAGCGATTGTTCATCATCGAAACCACCACTCAGGCTTAACTCTGCGCTGGCGGGTTCGGTTTCAATCTGCAGGCTGGCCTCATGGACCGCACGATTACCGGCGAATTCAAGACTGGCTTGTCGCAGTGCGATATCGGCACCATCTGGCAGCAGACGGCCCGCTGCCAGTTCCAGCTCCACCTGGTAATGATCGGGATTGCCATTGGCGTTAATGTTGACTGCAGTCAGTTCGGCCCACTCACTGGTCACATCCTCGAGGCTTAACTGCATCGCCACGACCGGCTCAGCCAGGGCCCCGGACAGTCGGCCACTTCCGTTTGCGCGGGCCTGAATTCCCGGAATGAATTGTTCCAGCCTGGGGGCATCAAGAGTGAATTGCAGCTGCACTTCTCCCTCAGTCAGAGAGCCATTCAGGGCCAGGGTATTGGCTGCGCTTTCTACCAGCAGGTTTTCCAGACTCAGGGAAGAATCCGCCCAGGCCGCATTGCCACTGCCGCTGATGGCGTAGTCATTCATCAGCACATTACTGCTGCCGAGGTTCAGATCAACCCGGGGTTGCCCGGCAATCATACGCAGGGCAAAACTGCCCTGGGCCTGCAGATCACTCAGGCTTACCGGCGCAGTGATATTCAACAATTGCAATGGGCTGGCTTCGGCGACAACGAAATCAGCTTCGGCCTGCAAGTCACCGGACCAGTCCACACTGCCCTGCAGTTCACTTTCGCCACCGGCGCCAAGCAGGCTTAGAGAATCTACAGACAAGCTGCTGCCGGCCAGCCCTGCCTGCATGTCGATCTCCAGCGGGCCATAGGGTTGCAACAGATTACTCTGCAAGACCAGACTGAGATTGTCGGGCCGTCCGCTGGTGGCCAGTTGTAGCGCCTCAAGCTGCAGCGTTACTGTGTCCAGATCCAGCTGCAGTTGCTCGGCAGTATGCAAGATGTCCAGTTCCGGTCCCTGCCGGGAAAAAGGTCGCACTGAACCCTGACTGCGGATTGCAAAGGGGCTGCGCAGCAGATGATCGATATCCAGATTAGCCAGGGTGCCGGCCAGTTGCAGCCGCCCGTCGGCAGCGCCAAGCCCAAGGGGCATGGATTCGTGATAACGCCAGTTCAGATCGACATCCAGTGGCAGATTGGCCGCCAGTTGCAGTTCCAATGAACCATCAATTGCTCCCTGTGGAGCCTCCAGCATCAGACCGCTCACCCGGAGAACATCGTCTTGCAGACTGAGGCTGCCATCGAGACGTTCAATAACAAACTGCTGCTGACTATTGTCGATGGTCAATGTATCCAGAGACAGATTGGCCACATCGATAGTTACCGGCAGTGGCGCGAACTCAAGGCTGGCGAGCGGATTATCCGTTGCGGTCTCCGCTGCTATTGCTTCGCCCGGGAGCAGCTGCACGGCCACCTGCTCGATACTGACTTGTGACATTTGCAAGCTGCCGCCAAGCAGCGACCAGGGATTCCAGGCCGCTGTCAGACGCTGCACCTGCACTTCAACAGCGCTATCGCTGTATTGCAGATCATGCAGTTGCAGGCCCTGCAGCAGATTGCCACGAACCTCTGTCACAGTCAGAGACAAATCCTGGCTTGATATCTGCTCCAGTGCACGACGGGTCAGCCATTGACTGCCTGTTTCTGTTGCCAGGAATGTGCTGGCCACAGCAAGCAGTGTCATCAGCAGCAATAACAGGCTGATGATAAACCAGGCCAGGTAGCGTAAAGATCGGGAGGCAATCACAGGTCAGGCCCCATGGTAATGTGCAGCCGCAGTTCATTATCAAAGTCCAGCGCCGAAGCAAAATCAACACGAATGGGACCAATGGGAGATAGCCAGCGCAGGCCAACACCGGCACCGGTCTTGAACTCAAAGTCGGTGAAATCATTGAAGGCATTGCCGGTGTCCGCGAATACAGCAAGCTTCCAGTTGTTGGCTATTGGAAAATCCGCCTCCAGACTCAGGGAGATATTATGTTTGCCACCGACCACCTCACCCGCCTCATTCTCCGGGCCCAGTGATTCATATTTGTAACCACGTACCGACTGGTCACCACCCGTGAAGTAGCGGATCGAAGTAGGCAGTTCATCAATATTTTCGGTGACGGTGGTGCCCAGATCGAAACGGAAAAGCAGACGGCTGGCGGAAAATGACCGGATAGCCTTGCCGGAAAGATTCAGCTGCACGAAGTTCTCCGAGGACAACAGGGTATCCGAAGCGCCTTTCAGCTCTCCAAACAGACGCCAGCCTCTTGACGGGTACAGGGCATCATCGGCACGGGTACGGTCCAGACTGATCCCCGGGATGACGAAATCAGCAACGATGGTTTCACCGCTGATATCCGATTCATCGTGCTGGTAACCAAGAAACAACTGTTGCCGCCATTGCCAGCTGTTAATAGAACTGTAAGTGGCCACCATCTTGCTGGAATTACTGGTAAAGGTATCGGTGTCCTCGGCCAGATAGCCGGTGGAGATTTCCAGGCTCTCGGTTGCGGGATTGCGCAGCGGAATTCGATAGCTCAGGTCCAGGTTTTGTTGAACCGGAGACAAACCGGCATTGCCCTGCCAACTATGGCCGCGCCGATTCAGATAACGATTTTCGTAGTCCAGTCGCAGACGGGGGCCGATATCGGTTGTAGCACCAATCCCCACCGCATACCTGAGCTTCGGCCGCATGGAAAGGCCAACCTGAATGGGTACCTGACGATCCACTGCCTGGCTGACTTGTGGTGTGACTGAAACGGACGAGAAGTAATGACTGCTGTTCAGGGAATTCCGTATTCCCAGTACAGCCTCTGAGGAATAGTCATCACCCGTTTCCAAACCGAAGAACCGGGAAACAAAATCCGAAGACAGGGCATCTAACTCCTGAATTCTGATGACACCAATTTGATAGCGGGGGCCAGGGGAAAACTCCAGGGCCACGTCTGCACTGTTTTCCACCAGGTCCATCTGTATTTCAGCCCGGTTGTAGCGGGCATCAAAAAAGCCATGCTCCACCGCCACCGCACTGAGATCTGTTTTAATCTGCTCGTAGTCACTCTGATTCAGTTGCTGGCCACTGATCAGTGGCAGGTCCTGCAGCACTTGCTGAAACAGTTCGCTATTGCTGTCGATACTGATATCGATCTGACCCACGCGAACCGGTTCACCGGGCTCCACTTGCACCAGCAGCCGCCAGCAATCATCAACACTTTCAAATCGGCTGCTCTGCCGCAAGCGGTAATAACCCAGCGCTCTGCCCGCCCTGACCACGCTCTGGCGAATTCCCGGCAAAAATCTCGCCAAACGCAAGGTACTGCTGCTGCATTCAAGATCGGGCAGATTGATATGGGCACGAATATTGGCCGCCAGCTCAGACTCGGCGCCCTCAATTTCAAGGGAGGGCTGCTGGGCCATTGCAACTAGCGGCAACGCCAGGATTGCCAGGACCGGGAGGCAAGTCAGCACTTTCCGGAATGGGGTAGCTACTACTGAAAAGCGGGACACAGCGTGCAGACAGCGACTTGCCAACTGGTATGGGAATAGCAGCGGAGCTTGCAGCGAACGCCTTGGCAGCACCCTGCGATTTAGGATTGATGGCATGTCTTAACTATAACAAATGCGCCGCCAGACTTAAGCCGGCCGGGGTAGCCCCTGGGTGGATAATCGTGATTCCGGGGCCGTCAACCGGATTATGCCATGGAAAGGCTGTCGTGAATGTGATTTCCTGTCATACAGGCTTGCCAGCAAGGCTCTGTGTCCAGTGCCGACATGGACGCAGTACCGATTCGGCTGAGATAATTCCCCGCTTCACAGGAAGGAAGATCAATGAGCATTTCACTGGAAGATGTACAACAGGCTGCCCGGCGTATCGGGGATACAGTGCTGGATACGGCATTCGACCGGTCCCGGACCTTATCCGAGATCATAGGTGCCGATATCTGGCTTAAATTCGATAATCTGCAGTTTACATCCTCTTTCAAGGAACGGGGTGCCCTCAATAAATTGCGGCAGCTGAATGAAACAGAGCGTCGCACTGGTGTAATCGCCATGTCGGCAGGCAATCATGCCAAGGCGGTCGCCTACCATGCTCAGGGCCTCGGCATTCCGGCCACTATCGTGATGCCGAAAAACACGCCCATCGTAAAGGTACAGGATACGGAAAACTTTAACGCCCGGGTCATTCTTGAGGGAAACAATTTTGATGAAGCCAGTAGCAAGGCCAGACAGATAGCTGAACAGGAGGGCCTGGTTTTTATCCATCCGTTCAATGACCCGGATATCATGGCTGGCCAGGGCACTGTGGCGCTGGAAATGCTCAAGGCCAAACCGGATCTGGACAAGCTAATTGTGCCCATCGGTGGAGGTGGCCTGATCGCCGGTGTTGCCACGGCCGCCAAGGCTCTGAAACCGGATATCCGCATCATCGGGGTGGAAGTGGAAAACTATGCCAGTGCCTACAACCTGCTGCGCAAATTGCCGCCACCCCCTGGTGGCTCAACCATTGCCGAAGGCATTGCTGTCAAACACCCGGGCGAGCTCACCATGGCAGTGATCGAGGAACTCGTGGATGACATCATTGTGGTTAATGAGGAAACCATCGAAGAAGCCATTTACCTCTTGCTGACTATTGAGAAAACCGTTGCTGAGGGAGCCGGCGCCGCGGGTCTGGCAGCGGTGATGACAGCGCCCGAGAGATTCAGGGATGGGAGTAATGGCATTATTCTGTGCGGCGCCAATATCGATTCCCGCATTTTGGCCTCCATTCTGATGCGTCGCCTGGCCCGCAAGGGCCGCATTGTCCGTTACCTGATCAAGATAGAAGACCTGCCGGGCACTCTGTCTGATGTCGCGGAGGTGATCGGTGATATGGGGGGCAATATTCTTGAAGTATCTCATCAGCGCCTGTTCGGAACAGTGCCGGTTCGCAAGGCAGATCTCTATGTCACTGTGGAAACCCGGGATGTCAAACAGAGCCGGGATATCAGGCAGAAGCTGCAGAAACTTGGCTATGACACCGAGCTACTGCAGGATTGAGGCGGATTGGCAGGACAGCCATGAACCAGGCTACAGAGACGACCAATCGCTGCCCCCAACTGTAAATAGCCACCCCAATTAGGCTACACTAACAGGCCGGTCAATGGGATGACCAGACAAGTCGGGCCCTGCTGGCCTGTATCCCTGTGACAAGGGAGGGGGGAATAACTTGAGCGTAGTTCGCTTGCAAAAAACCAGTGAAGCGGCTGAATCACAAGCCGATCAGAAACCGTTCATTCGCTTTGTCACCGCAGCCAGCCTGTTTGATGGCCACGACGCGGCGATCAATATCATGCGTCGTATCCTGCAGGCCAGTGGTGCCGAGGTCATTCATCTGGCCCATAATCGCTCGGTGCAGGAAATCGTCGAAGCAGCCGTCCAGGAAGACGCAGACGCCATTGCCATCAGCTCCTATCAGGGTGGCCACATCGAGTATTTCAAATATCTCGTGGACAAGCTTCGTGAACTGGGCGCCGGTCACATCAAGATTTTTGGCGGCGGTGGCGGTGTAATCATTCCGGCAGAAATCCAGGAATTGCATGATTACGGTGTAACCCGCATCTATTCACCCCAGGATGGTCAGCAACTCGGTCTGCAAGGCATGATAGACGACATGCTGCGACTTTGCGTTTGCGGCGAACAGCGTCCTGCTCCGCCCGCGCTCGACAGCTTGCAGAATCATGATCCATTGGTGCTGACGCGGGCCATCACAGCCATCGAAAACGGCCTGTATAGCGATGAACAGCTACAGAGTTTGAAAAAACTGGCCAGCCAGAGCCAACATACTCCGATACTCGGCATTACCGGCACCGGCGGTGCCGGCAAGTCTTCTTCTACTGATGAAATTGTGCGTCGCTTCCGACAGGATTCTGCCGACAAGCTGCGCATTGCCATTCTTGCCATTGACCCCACCAGAAAAAAGACAGGTGGCGCTCTTCTAGGTGATCGCATTCGCATGAACGCCATCGATCATCAGAATATTTTTATGCGCTCACTGGCAACCAGAAACGCGGCCGTGGAGATTCCCGAACGTTTGACGGAAATCCTCGCGGCCATGCAATTGGCTGGCTTCGATCTGATTATTGTGGAAACACCTGGCATTGGTCAGGGGGATGCCGGCATCGTGCCTTATGTGGACAGCTCCCTGTATGTCATGACGCCCGAGTTTGGCGCCGCCAGCCAGTTGGAAAAGATCGACATGCTGGATTTTGCCGATGTCTTCGCCATCAACAAGTATGACCGCAAAGGCAGCGAAGATGCCCTGCGCGATGTCAGCAAACAGGTGCAGAGAAACCGGGAAGCCTTTGACAAGGCTCCGGAAGAAATGCCGGTTTACGGCACGATTGCTTCCAAATTCAATGATGATGGCATCACCGCCCTCTACCAGTGTCTGCGTGCCGAGCTGGCAAAACATGGGCTTGCTGAATTTGAAAGCCACTTGCCCCGGGTCAGCACCAAAGTCTCATCGGAGAAAACCCTGATCATTCCGGCTCAGCGGCAGCGCTATCTGGCGGAGATCGCCGAAACAGTGCGCGACTACCACAGCCAGGTTGAAGAGCAGGCGCGCCTCGCCAGGGAGCGGCAACAACTCATGGCCAGTAAAGCCATGCTGGCCGCAGCCGGTGAGACTGAGAGCAAGAGCCTGGATGAACTGATCAGCAAAAAAGAGACCGCACTGGATGGCCGTTGCCAGCGCCTGTTGGAAGAGTGGCCCAGACTGGTGTCTGACTATAGCGGCGAGCAATACACCGTAAAAGTCAGAGACCGGGAAATTCACACGCAGCTGAAACGCCAGTCCCTGTCTGGCACTTTGGTGCCGCGGGTGGCACTGCCGCGCTTTGAAGATCATGGCGAATTGCTGAAATGGTTGCTGCGTGAAAACATCCCCGGCCGCTTCCCCTACACCGCCGGCGTCTTTCAGTTCAAGCGCGATTCAGAAGATCCGACTCGCATGTTCGCCGGCGAGGGCGATGCCTTTCGCACCAATCGCCGTTTCAAACAATTGTCCGAGCATTCCGAGGCCAAACGCCTCTCTACCGCATTCGATTCGGTTACCTTGTACGGATTCGATCCGGCCATTCAACCGGACATCTATGGCAAGGTCGGAAACTCCGGCGTTTCCATCGCAACCCTGGATGACATGAAGGCACTCTACGACGGCTTTGACCTTTGTGACCCCGCCACCTCTGTCTCCATGACTATCAATGGCCCGGCACCCACTATTCTGGCCATGTTCCTGAATGCCGCCATGGATCAGCAACTCGAGCGCTTCATCGCCGACAAGGGCCGTGAACCCGGGCAAGATGAACGGGAGCAACTGCGCCAGCATACCCTGCGCAGCGTACGGGGCACGGTTCAGGCGGACATCCTGAAGGAGGACCAGGGCCAGAACACCTGCATCTTCTCCACGGAATTCAGCCTCAAGGTGATGGGGGATATTCAGGAGTATTTCACCGCCAATGAAGTGCGCAATTTTTATTCGGTAAGCATTTCCGGGTATCACATCGCCGAGGCTGGCGCCAACCCCATTTCCCAACTCGCTTTTACCCTGGCCAATGGTTTCACTTTTGTCGAAGCCTATCTGGCCAGGGGCATGGCGGTGGACGATTTTGCCCACAACCTGTCGTTCTTTTTCTCCAATGGCATGGACCCGGAATACACCGTCATGGGTCGTGTGGCCCGACGCATCTGGGCCACCGCGATGCGCTTTCGCTATGGCGCCAATGAGCGCAGCCAGAAGCTGAAGTACCATATCCAGACCTCTGGTCGTTCCCTGCATGCCCAGGAAATGTCCTTCAATGATATTCGCACCACCCTGCAGGCCCTGATTGCCATCTATGACAATTGCAACAGCTTGCATACCAATGCCTATGACGAGGCCATCACCACCCCAACTGAAGAGTCAGTGCGCCGTGCCATGGCAATTCAACTGATCATCAACAAGGAATGGGGCCTGACCATGAATGAAAATGCCAATCAGGGTTCCTTCATTATTGAAGAACTGACCGATCTGGTGGAAGAGGCAGTGCTCTGCGAGTTCGAACGCATCTCCGAACGAGGGGGCGTGCTCGGCGCCATGGAAACCGGCTACCAGCGCGGCAAGATTCAGGACGAATCCATGTACTACGAGCACCGCAAGCATGATGGCAGTCTCCCCATCGTCGGCGTCAATACCTTTGAAAACCCGGAGCCCGAGCCGGAAATGGATATCGAACTGGCACGCTCAACCGAAGCGGAAAAGCAAAGCCAGATCGAGCGCCTGAAATTATTCCAGCAACAGCACCAGCAGGATTCGGCCGAGGCCTTGAGAAGGCTCAAGGAAGTGGCTGCCAGTGGTGACAATATATTCGCCGAACTGATGGAGGCCGTGCGGCATTGCTCCCTGGGCCAGATCACCGAGGCATTTTTTGAAGTGGGCGGGCAGTACCGCCGCAGCATGTAGGCTGCCGAGGGCAGGCCATAAAAAAAGGGCGGTTATTCACCGCCCTTTTAATATGCTACTTATTTGCTACTGGTAAGGCTCGAAGCCTGGAGAGAACCAGTATCCAGTCAATAGTCCCTGTTTCCGTCTCAAGCAGGGACTACCATCTGCATCACTACCCTACTCGGCGCCGCCTGCTACCAGCGCGGGATCCGATTCCGGATCCTCAACCGGTGCCACCAGCGGGGCATTACAGAGCGGGCAACCGATGACGTGATCGTTGGGGCCGAGATTCAGCACCTGACGCCGTTCCGCCATCTCTGCAAAGAAATCCTCTTCCGACAGGGCAACCCGAATTCCCAGGTCGATGAACATATTAGTCACCGAGCGGTTACCAGAACCCTGCCAGTTACGTGGATCGGGTACATTGGGATTGGTCTCGGTATTGTTCATATAACCCACAATATGCAGGATTGTGCCCTTGGGCAGAATCGGGGCAGCATGGTCCGCGTAGGGATAGCCACGTACCCAGTTGTGGTCATAGCCAACACAGGACAGGGTCTCCACTGTATAACCCCAGATGGCTTCCAGGCACATGCGCTCGCCCGGGGCGTGCAAATGGGGCTCGAAAGTAATGATCTTGGTGTGCTGTTCCAGCACCGAGTAGGCATGCAGCTCCTGGCCGTCTTCATTACCAGCGATACTGATATCGACACCATTACCCAGGCTCACCCGGGCGCGCTCATACTTGGGCTCATAGTCCCGGGGATGGAAGCGGAAGCCGATTTCCAGATGCCCGGTAGTATCGATACCGTTGGAGTGCAGATGCACGGAGTCGGAATAAACATAGGAACCCGCACGCAGCAGGCGACCGGCATCCGGATCAAAAATGTCCGGGTTGCGGCCGACTTCGTGTACCGGCCAGCTGGTCACAGAGTCTTCGACCCGGTTACCGTCTTCATCCAGCTCGGCAGTTGACCAGATCATGTGGTGGAAGATGAAACGGCCACCAACAGTGGCGCGGCCAGTGCCTTCTGTGGGCACATCGTTGACTTCAACGATCTCCACTGACTTCACATAGCGATCTTCTTCCAGCGGAATGCGAACACGGGGGATATCACCCCACCAGTCCGGGCTGCCGCCTTCCATGGTGACCGATTCGGTGCTGACAATCAGGTCAGGCTCACCGGCCGTCCACTTGGTGCTGTCGTCAAATACCAGGGGCTCAGGAGCGTCGGCCGGATCACCCTTGGGGGTGCCGCCACGGGCCCAGGCAGAGATCTTGGCCAGTTCTTCGTCAGACAGGGAGGGATCGTTCTTGAACTCCTGAATGCCGATATCTTTTTCTGCGTACCAGGGTGGCATGGCGCCGGCCCGGTCCCGCAATTGGGTCTTGTACTCGATCAGACCGGCAAAGGGCGCCACTTCGTCATAGGTCACCAGTGACATGGGCGCAACGCCGGCGGGGCGGTGACAATTCTGGCAGCTGCGCTGCAGAATCGGTTCAATGTCTTTATGAAAGGTTACATCAGTGGTTTGCTGGGCTGCGGCCAGGCCGGGCACCAGAAACAGGGCCGCCGTGGCAAGAGCCTGGGCTACTGAGGGGCTCAGAATTCGCTTGTGCAGGGACATGCTGTCTCTCCTTGGGAGTTATATCCGATCTGATTGTCAGATTTTGTCTTGGCAACGGGCAGGAAACCCGGGTTTCGCAGCCGTTGATCTTGTTACAGCCTAATTCAAACAGAGTTCTAAAGCCAAGTCTTACATATTCCGAAAAATTGCTGACGATTTCTGGAAAATCGGCTTTCAGGGCTGCCGCCGCAAAGCCCCGGGCCATGGGGTTTTCCGACGATTTGGCTTATTTTGGGGATTTTTGAGCCCCTGTTTTCGTGATCTGCTCTGTTATATTGCAATGCCCCGTCCCCTGCACTATCTTGCCTGCATGCTCTGGACCAATGACATCATCGCTGCCCTGGCCTTTTCACAGCTGGCCCTGTTGGGCGTGTATTTCCTTACCCACTACAAGGGTGTTTTGCCTCGCCTGATGTCCCTGTTCAGCCTCTGTATGGGCGCCTATGTACTGACCTCCATGTCTTTTGTACTGGCCGGCAGCCTCACCAGCTTTGTGCTGTGGCGGCTGGCAACCCTGGCCCCCTTCCTGCTGTGGCTGATCGCCTTCCACCTGTTCACCGACAGCGGCAAGGTGCCGGCCATTGCCTGGGCTACCATAGCCTATTTTATTGTGGTGCGGGGCATCGGTAATGCCCTGGCCCTGCATAATCCCGGCATGCTGGACAACCTGGCCATTTACTTGCTGGTACAGGTCTCCACCCAATTCATCATGCTGATCTTTTCCGTGCATGCCATTTACCTGGCCTACCAGGGCTATTCCACCGATCTGGTGGAGCAGCGCCGCCGCTTGCGGGTCATTTTTGTGGTGTTCCTCGGCGTTCTCATCTCGACCATTGTCGGCATGGGTTTCATTACCACCCAGATAAGCCCGGTTATCCCGACTGTCGCCTACAATCTGGCTTTGTTCCTGGGAGCCTTCTTGCTGAACCTGTTTATCTTCCGCCTCAGCAGCGAAGCCATGAGCCTGGTATCAGAACGGGTGGTCAGCCCCCGGAGCAGTGAAGTTGCCAGCGATGCCCAACCCAGGGTCGAGCCGGAACTGATGGGGCGAATCAGTGAATTGATGGAAAGGGATCGTCTCTACGCCCAGCAGGGGCTGACCATTTCTGATCTGGCCGACGCCCTGTCCATGCAGGAATACCGCTTGCGGCGCATCATCAACCAGGGCATGCAGTACCGTAATTTCAATCAGTTTCTGAACAACTACCGCATTGACGAGGCCAGTCGCCTGCTAAGCGATTCCGCCACACCGATCTCCAGTATTGCCCTGGATGTGGGCTATTCGTCCCTGTCGGTATTCAACAAGGCCTTCAAGGAGCGTTTCGGCATGACGCCTTCGGCCTGGCGCCAGGCACGACAAGCAAACACTTTAGCGGTTGAAGCGGAGCTCGGCAAACAGGGCATGGGCAGCGCCCCCAGCAGCTGAGAGACGTAGCAGCACAGCCAATAAAAAAGCCCCGGAACCTGAAAGGCTCCGGGGCTTTTTGTTGGTCGGCGGAACAGCCTTATTCAGCTTCGGCGTGTTCGGCTTTCTCTTCTTCGGTGATTTCCTTCATGCTCAGCTTGATGCGACCACGGGCATCCAGGTCTGTGCATTTCACCAGAACTTCCTGACCTTCGGTGAGATACTCGTTCACATCTTCAACACGATCCTTGGAGATCTGGGAGATATGTACGAGACCGTCCTTGCCGGGCAGGATGGTGACAAAGGCACCGAAATCAACGATACGGGCTACCTTGCCGGTGTAGAGCCTGCCCACTTCTGCCTCGGCAGTAATGGCCTCCACAGCTGCTACCGCAGCATCACGTGAAGTGGCATCTTCACCATAGATGCGGACATTGCCATCATCGTCGATGTCGACAGACGCGCCGGTGTCTTCGGTAATACCACGGATGACAGCGCCACCCTTACCGATAACATCGCGAATCTTGTCCGGGTCAATCTTCAGCATGGCCATGGACGGTGCATTCTCGGATACATCAGCGCGCGGCTCGGAGATAGCCTTGCTCATTTCGCCAAGAATATGCTGGCGCGCGGCATGGGCCTGCTCCAGAGCAATTTCCATGATCTCTTCGGTAATACCCTGGATCTTGATATCCATCTGCAGGGCAGTCACACCATTGGAAGTACCGGCCACTTTAAAGTCCATGTCACCCAGGTGGTCTTCATCACCCAGGATATCGGTCAGCACTGCAAAACGCTCGCCTTCCTTGATCAGACCCATGGCAATACCGGCCACCGGTGCAGACACGGGCACACCCGCATCCATCAGCGCCAGAGAGGAGCCACAGACACTGGCCATGGAACTGGAACCATTGGATTCAGTGATTTCCGATACCACGCGAATGGCATAGGGAAAGTCTTCTTCCTTGGGCATGACAGCCATGACACCACGCTTGGCCAGACGGCCATGACCGATCTCGCGGCGCTTGGGGCCACCCATGAAACCGGCCTCACCCACCGAGTAGGGCGGGAAGTTGTAGTGCAGCATGAAACCGTCTTTGTTGGTGCCGTCCAGACCTTCGATCAGCTGTGCTTCACGCAAGGGGCCCAGAGTAGTAACCACCAGGGCCTGGGTCTCACCACGGGTAAACAGGGCCGAACCGTGGGCCTTGGGCAGCACGCCGGTTTCCACTTCGATGGCACGCACTGTCTTGGTATCGCGGCCGTCAATACGGGGATTGCCGTCGAGAATACGATTACGCACCGTGCTCTTCTCCAGTGCGGAGAATACATCGGCTACATCGCCTTCACTGATGCCGGCTTCTTCGTCAGCCAGTTGCTCGATTGCTTTGGCCTTGATCTCGCCGATAGCGTCATAACGCTGCATCTTGTCGGAAATCTGATAGGCCTCGGTTACCTGGGCTGCGAATCCCGCCGCCACTTTCTCTTTCAGAGAGGTATTTTCTTCGGCAGGCTGCCAGTCCCAGGCGGGCTTGCCGGCCTCGGCTTTCAGTTCATTGATGGCATCAATCACCACCTGCATTTCCTGATGGGCGAACAGTACTGCGCCCAGCATCTGGTCTTCAGACAATTGCTTGGCTTCGGATTCCACCATCAGCACAGCCGATCTGGTGCCAGCCACAACCATGTCCAGCGCAGAGCTTTCCAGGGTCTCGTAGTCAGGGTTGAGAATATAACCCTTCTCGTGATCATAGCCGACGCGAGCACAGCCAATGGGTTCAGCAAAGGGGATGCCGGAAATGCTAAGCGCCGCAGACGCGCCAATCATGGCAGCGATGTCTGCATCGGTATCCTTGCCGCCGGAGATGACAGTACAGATAACCTGTACCTCATTCATAAAGCCCTTCGGGAACAGGGGGCGGATGGGTCGGTCGATCAGACGGGAAGTCAGTGTTTCTTTCTCGGTCGGACGACCTTCGCGTTTGAAAAAACCTCCGGGGATCTTGCCCGCTGCATAGGTCTTTTCCTGATAGTTTACAGTCAGGGGAAAGAAGTCCTGACCGGGGTTAGCCTGTTTTCTTCCTACAACAGTTGCCAGCACCTTGGTATCACCCTGGGTGACAACAACGGCTCCAGTCGCTTGTCTTGCAATTTTGCCAGTCTCCAATGTGACTTCTTGATCGCCATACTGGAAAGTCTTGCTTACTGGATTGAACATAGTTTATTTCCTAATCATTCCTCAGCGGGCACCAAATTCCTGCATCGGGTGCCCGCCCATCTACTTTAATTTACTCTTATCGACGCAGTCCAAGTCGCTTGATCAGCGAGGCATATCTCTCGACATTTTTGCGCTTGAGGTAATCAAGAAGCTTTCTTCTGCTGTTCACCATGCGGATCAGACCGCGACGTGAGTGGTGATCATGAATATGCTCTTTGAAATGGGCCTGCAGATCATTAATGTTGGCAGTCAGCAGTGCCACCTGAACCTCGGGGGAACCGGTATCACCTTCACCTTGTGCGTACTCTTTAATGATCTCTTCTTTACGTTCAGCCGATAAAGCCATTTTCGTTTCTCCAAATATGCAGTTAATCAATTCGGTATGACAAGCGCATTACGACACTGTCAGACGAATTCAACTTCCATGTAAATCAGCATAACCACGCATATTGATAGTTACCTGAATCTTTCCTGGTTAATAAAATCTGATTGCCCGGACCTCACTGGTCTGCGTCGACAATCAAACGTTTTGGAGCAACCTTACCATCTTCGTCAATGACGCCGATGCCAATAAATTGCTCTTCTTCGTACAACCTCACCAGCCCTTCAGCCGGAAGATGTCGCACCAATACTGCCTGCCCGTGCTTGACCTGGCTGGCGGTAACTTCCGGAAGCCTCACCTGGGGCAGATTCGCTACTGCCATATCCATGGGAAACAACAAGCGGTCCAGGCCCTCAAGGCCATGGGCTTCCTTTTCCTGTATCAGTTCATCGAACTTGATACTGTCTTTGTCTGTAAAACTGCCTGCTCTGGTTCTGTGCAGAGCCACCACATGAGCACCGCAGCCCAGGGCCTGGCCCAGATCGTCAGCAATGGCCCGAATATAGGTGCCCTTGCTGCATTCAATCTCCAGTTCAAGCTCATCGTCAATAAAGGCCGTGAGCTCGATGCTGTAAATACTGACCCGGCGCGGTTCGCGCTCTACTGTCTTGCCTTGCCGTGCCAACTTGTAAAGTGGCACGCCATCTTTTTTCAGGGCTGAATACATCGGTGGCAATTGCTCAATCTCACCCCGAAACTGCTCCAGCGCCTTTTCAATCTGTTGCCGACTGACACCGATGCTGTCGTGATGCTCGATCACTTCGCCTTCGCTATCGCCACTGCTGGTTCTCACCCCCAGTTTTATGCGAGTTCGGTAGCCCTTGTCTGAATCCAGCAGGAACTGCGACATTTTTGTCGCCTCTCCCAGGCACAGTGGCAATACGCCAGTAGCCAGTGGATCAAGACTGCCTGTATGGCCAGCCTTGCGGGCCTCGAACAGGCGTTTCACTTCCTGCAGGGCAGCGTTGGAACTCAGTCCACAGGCCTTGTCGAGCACGACAATGCCATCAATGCTTCTGCCCCGTTGTCTGCCCCTGCGCCTAGCCAAATCGCTCTTGCCTGTTAGCCGAATCGGAAACCGACTCAGTCCTCGCTATCGTTGCCATGCTGCTCACGGTCAGCCGCAAGCGCATTGTCGATCAGACTCGACAGGCGTTGGCCACGCTCAATACTGGCATCGTAATGAAATTGCAGCTTCGGCACCGAACGCGTATTCAATCGCTTTGCCAGTAAGGTACGAAGATAACCGGCAGCCTTGTTAAGTGCTTTCAGGTTGTCTTCGATTTCCAGCTTGTCCAGGTCCCCTGGCTCGGACAGGGTTGAGTCATTCACCTTGTGATCGTCAGTCAGGCTGTTCATCACTGTGACATAGACCTTGGCATGAGCAAGATCACGACTGACATCAACCCCGGTAACAGAAACCATGCCCACACGGGGGTCATTGACTTCCATTTGTATCAGGGTCGCCAGATCCCTCTGGATCTGGTCAGCAACCCGCTGAACCCTGGATGATGCATCAGTCATAGTAACGTTCCGGCCGAGGGCTGCCCTTACAGGCTTCGAGCCACCTCGGTCTTTTCGTATACTTCGATTTTGTCACCGACGCGCACATCGTTGTAGTTACGAACGCCGATACCGCATTCCATGCCATTACGCACTTCATTGGCATCGTCCTTGAAGCGACGCAGAGATTCCAGCTCGCCTTCGTAAATCACAACGTTGTCGCGCAGTACGCGAATCGGCTTGCTGCGATAGACCGTTCCCTCAATCACCATGGAGCCGGCAATCTGGCCGAACTTCGGTGAATTGAACACATCACGTACTTCTGCGATGCCAACGATCTCCTCGCGGATTTCCGGTGCCAGCATGCCACTCATGATGGCCTTGGCATCATCCACAACATCGTAAATTACATTGTAGTAGCGCAGCTGCAGGTTTTCGTTCTCAACGATATCCTTGGCGGCCTTGTCGGCACGCACATTGAAACCGATAACCATGGCCTTGGATGTAGCTGCCAGATGGGCGTCTGTTTCAGAAATACCACCCACGCCGGAGGCAATTACATTGACCTCTACTTCATCGGTATTCAGCTTCTGCAGGGAGCCAATAATGGCTTCCAGGGAGCCGCGCACATCGGCCTTGAGAATGACGTTGAAAATATTCTTCTCGTCCTTGCCGATGCCGGAGAACATGTTCTCCACCAGATCTTTCTGCTGCATTGCCTGCAGATTGTCCTTGTGGCGAACCTGACGAAATTCAGAGACCTCACGGGCTTTCTTCTCATCTGCCACTACGACGAATTCATCACCGGCTTCGGGCACTCCATTCAGGCCCAGAATCTCTACCGGGATGGAGGGGCCGGCCGACTTCACTTGCTGGCCGTTTTCATCCACCAGGGCGCGGACGCGACCATACTCATGGCCCGCCAGCACAGTATCGCCAGCACGCAAGGTACCGTTCTGTACCAGCACCGAGGCCACAGAGCCACGACCCTTGTCGAGTCGGGATTCGATAACCACGCCTTGTCCGGGAACGTCAGTGTAGGCTTTCAGCTCAAGCAATTCAGCTTGCAACAGAATCGCCTCCAGCAAGGCTTCAATGCCCTGTCCGGTAATCGCTGACACTTCGATGAACTGGGTATCACCACCCCAGTCTTCGGGAATGACTTCCATGGCGGACAATTCATTCTTGACGCGATCGGGATCCACGCCTTCCTTGTCGATCTTGTTAATGGCGACAACCATGGGTACACCCGCGGCCTTGGCGTGCTGCACAGCTTCTTCAGTCTGCGGCTTGACGCCATCGTCGGCAGCTACCACCAGCACAATCACGTCGGTGGCCTTGGCACCCCGGGAACGCATGGCAGTAAATGCCGCGTGGCCCGGAGTATCGAGGAAGCTGACCATGCCATGTTCGGTATTCACATGATAGGCACCGATATGCTGGGTAATACCCCCGGCTTCGCCCGAGGCGACGGTAGCCTTGCGAATATAGTCCAGCAATGAGGTTTTACCGTGGTCTACATGACCCATTACGGTCACTACCGGTGCCCGGGTAATCTCATCCTTGCCGACCTGTGCGGCGAGAGTCTCGGCCAATTGTTCCTCGATAGCATCTTCGGATACGAATTTCGCCTTGTGACCCATCTCTTCCACAACCAGCGTCGCAGTATCCTGATCCAGCACCTGATTGATGGTGGCCATCACGCCCATATTGAAGAGCACCTTGATGACTTCAGCACCCTTGATGGACATTTTCTGAGCCAACTCGGATACCGGATTGGTTTCGCCGATCTTGATCTCGCGAGAGATGAACTCGGTGGGCTTCTCAAAACCATGTTGTGAGTGGCGCTTGCCTTTGCGACCACCGCGTCGGCCCCGACCACCCATTTCATCGTAGTCGTCACCTTCCAGTACGAAATCATCATTGGCATGGAGGGTCTTAGCCTGCCGCTTGGGACCCTGCTGAGCCTTTTGCTTGTTACGCAGATGCTGGGACTTTTTCTTTTTCTTCTCTTCTTCGTCCTGCTCTTTCTGATGCTTGCGCTTGGCTGCTGCCGCTTTGGCGGCGCGCGCCGCTTCCAACTCTTCCGGAGGTACTTCGGGCCCGGATTCGCCAGATTTTTCTTCGGCCTCAGCGCCGTCTTCCGCGCTCTCTTGATCGTCGACCGCGACCGATTCCTCAGAACTCTCCTGAGTAGCTTCGGCCTCCACTTCGGGCGTCACTGCTTCCTCGGTGATCGCTTCTACCGGCTCTTCGATTTCTTCTTCCGGTACTTGCGGTTCCGGCTCCGGAGGTTGAGCGGTACGCTTCACATAGGTGCGTTTCTTACGCACTTCCACATTAACGGTCTTGCCTCGACCAGTGGTCGAGGCGGATTTTAACGTGCCAAGTGTCTTACGCTTCAGAGTGATTTTCTTGGGTGCAGTAGACGACGCGTCACCACCGTGACTGCTTCGTAAAAAGACCAGAAGCGTATTCTTGTCTTCATTTGAAATCAGGTCATCCGGCTTGGTGTGCGGTAGCCCTGCCTCTTTAATCTGAGACAGTAATTTATCCTCTGTAACTCCGACAACTTTCGCCAGTTCACTGACTGTTGCATCTGCCATTCAATAACTCCCGTTTACGGCTGCTACCCTGGTTAATTTCGCTTGGTTTGGATTCGACAGGTTTGTACTCGATTGAACAAACCAGACTGTCGATTACCTATTCGAACCAGGGAGCCCTCGCCGTCATAATCAGCTTTCCTGCACGTTCTTCTTCCATGTTTTCAATATCCATCAACTCATCGATAGATTGCTCGGCCAGGTCTTCCATGGAAAGAATACCTTTCTTGGACAGGGCCAGAGCCAGTGTGTCGTCCATGCCTTCCATATTGAGCAAGTCATCGGCGATATTGGCCGAAGACAAATCTTCTTCCGAGGCAATCGCCTGGGTCAACAAGGCGTCTTTGGCACGATTGCGCAATTCATTGGCAATCTCTTCATCGAAGCCCTCAATCGCAAGAATCTCATCGAGAGGCACATAGGCAATCTCTTCCAGTGAGGTGAATCCTTCACCCACCAGCACCTCGGCAACATCGTCATCCACGTCCAGCTTCTCTTTGAACATTTCGATGAAATTGCTGGCTTCCTGCTGTTGCTTGACAGCAAGGTCTTCCTCGCTCATGACGTTGATGGTCCAGCCAGTCAACTCACTGGACAGACGAACATTCTGGCCATTGCGTCCGATTGCCTGGGCAAGATTGTCCTCTTCTACGGCAATATCCATAGTATGGCTGTCTTCATCAACGATGATGGAGGCCACTTCCGCCGGTGCCATGGAATTGATTACCAGCTGCGCCGGATTGTCATCCCAGAGAATAATATCGATGCGCTCATTGGCCAGCTCATTGGAGACAACCTGAACTCGCGAGCCACGCATACCTACACAGGCACCCACCGGATCTATGCGACCGTCATTGGTGCTGACCACTATCTTGGCCCGCGACCCGGGATCTCGCGCCGCTGCCTTGATCTCGATAACTTCTTCAGAAATCTCAGGCACTTCGATCTTGAACAGCTCCATCAGCATTTGCGGAGACGTGCGGCTCAGAAAAAGCTGAGGGCCTCGCTGTTCAGAACTCACTTCCGTCAGGAGTGCACGCATACGATCTCCCATACGAAAAGTTTCGCGGGGTATCATCTGATCCCGCGGCAACAAGGCTTCGGCATTGTTACCCAGATCCACAATAATATTGTCACGGGTTACTTTCTTGACAGTGCCTGCAACCAGCTCACCAACCCGATCCTTGTACTCGGAGATAACGATTTCGCGCTCGGCCTCGCGTACTTTCTGTACGATGACCTGCTTTGCGGTTTGGGCAGCGATACGACCGAATTCGACATTATCGATCTTCTCTTCCCAGGTATCTCCTACAGCCAATCCGGCGTCTTTCTCTGCTGCCTGCTCCAGAGTGAACTGCGAGCCTTCTTCTTCGAATTCCTCTTCGTCCACAACATGCCAGACGCGAAAAGTCTCATAGTCTCCGGTGTCACGATCAATCGCCACCCGACAATCGATTTCATCATTGTCGTAGAGCTTTTTGGTGGCGGTGGCCAACGCCGACTCAATGGCCTCGAAAATTACATCGCGAGATACGCCTTTCTCATTCGAGACGGCATCCGCAACCATTAAAATTTCTTTACTCATCATAATCGTGTCACCACTCTCCGGTTTCTGAGTCTTGATTTCTCAGTGCCCGGAGCACCTATTAACTGCCAGGAAACTGTTTTTAATGTCTATCAATCTTCCGGGTAGACAACTGTTGCCTTGTCGATATCTGCATGGGGCAATTGAAATGACTCACCGTCGATTTCCAGCACCACAGACTCCTCTGTGACTTCAGTAATCCGTCCCTTGAACTTTCTTCGCCCGTCGATGGGGCCACGTGTTCTAATGCTGACCAGTTCGCCGCTATACATGCGAAACTGCTCAATACTGAAAAGCGGCCTGTCGATACCTGGTGATGAAACCTCAAGGGTGTATTCACCGGTGATCGGGTCTTCAACGTCCAGCAAGGCACTGACCTGACGACTGACTTTTTCACAGTCCTCGATACCAATGCCCTGCTCGCTATCGATATAAATTCGTAGCAGAGAAAATTTGCCCTGCTTGCCATGTTCAACTCCCCATAACTGCAGGCCCAGAGCCTCGATGGTGGGTTCAACCAGCTGCGCTATCAGGGTTTCGCTTTTTCTCACAATGTTCCTTGTCCGGAGTTGCCTCCAATCTCAGGATAAAATCCCCAGATACAAAAAATGGGCCCAAGGCCCACTCCAGAAATCTCCGATACCAGCCGTCGCGGCTGTTATGGAGCTTGTCATATCCACCGCGGCACGGCCGCGATAAATAGTAAAATCCAAGCCTTAGTTTTGGCTGGTCTAAACCAGTCAAATTGATTGGTAGCGGGGGCAGGATTTGAACCTACGACCTTCGGGTTATGAGCCCGACGAGCTGCCAGACTGCTCCACCCCGCAACTAATCAATACTAAGCCCTTGTATTATCAAGAGAATTTATCGGGCCATAAATCCCGGGCCATCCTCACAAGGGGGACGCATTATAAGGAGGACAATGGCCTCAGGTCAAGGACCCATGCGGCCTGCAGCGAAATTTAACTGCTGTGGACACTGCCCGTCCCAGTCTTTGCGCAATGGAGTATATGGAGGCGAAATCGCGAACATCAAGGCAGCGCCCAAAATATTCTTTTTTATCAGTTAGATAGGGAGTTTTTTAGGCCCGGGCGCTGGTGCCGAGAGCCGGGCTTGTACCGGCACGAGCTGGGCTCACTAATTTGTGGGGCCCTGATAGGGCTGTCCGCGCTGTGAGTGGCGCGCTTCTTTCTGAATATGGTGCCGAAGGCCGGACTTGAACCGGCACGAGCCAGGCTCACTAGCCGGTGGGGCCCCGGGCGGGCTGTCCGCGCTGTGGGTGGCGCGCTTCTTTCAAATATGGTGCCGAAGACCGGACTTGAACCGGCACGAGCCAGGCTCACTAGCCGGTGGGGCCCCGGGCGGGCTGTCCGCGCTGTGGGATGCGCGCTTCTTTCAAATATGGTGCCGAAGGCCGGACTTGAACCGGCACGAGCTAGGCTCACTACCCCCTCAAGATAGCGTGTCTACCAATTCCACCACTTCGGCATAACTCTGTTAAAAACTTTCTATTCTTCCCGCCGATAAGATTACGGCTTCGATAAACTACGATCCCTCAAGATAGCGTGTCTACCAATTCCACCACTTCGGCATGTTCTTTCAATTCTTTCTACTCTGTCAGCCGACAAGTTCCGGCTTCGATGTACTCAGCAACAGCAACTTGCAATCTATCCAACCAAAGGTTCTGGGCCGGAGCACCTATCTGTGGGAGTCCCATCAAGATAGCGTGGTCGCTCCCGGACGTCCTGTCCTCCGCGACACTTGTGCATCCTGCACGGCGTCTACCAATTCCACC